>Ga0208550_10007_pt1 | contig 81950 bp, 75 predicted proteins | sample Wag4S2014_12_3_FD_187356 | JGI IMG/M metagenome (GOLD analysis project Ga0208550, IMG submission 187356) | Deep subsurface shale carbon reservoir microbial communities from Ohio, USA - Utica-2 Time Series 2014_12_3 (SPAdes) (version 2) ... | reverse complement strand
TTATGATTCCAACACAAAAAGCATATAATATTTTCCAATTCATTAAAATATAAATACTAAACTAAGTCTTTTAAATACAATAATAAAAGCATTTAAAACCTCCATAATCGTTGATATAACAGTGATTATGTGGTATAATTAGTATAACAAATAATACTAATTGGGGTGCTTTTATGTTTTCTAAAAATGAATTTCAACAACTGTCTTTTAATGATTCTGTCTTAAATATGCCCGAATATCTTAAAAAAATACTTCAAGATAGCTGGGCTCATCCTTTTCAGCAGATAATATTTCCTGCAATTGATGAAGATAGATTTGAAGTGCTGTATTCTGATAAACCATCCAGGCCTAATTCTCCAGTTAATGTAATCATTGGAGCTTTAATTCTAAAAGAAATCTTTGGTCTTTCTGATGCAGAGCTTTTAGCTTCTATCTACTTTGATGATAGATTTCAGTATGCTTTAAGGCTCACCAGTGAAGAAAAACCTCCAGTTTCAATTAATACTTTTTCTAATTTCAGAAAAAGAGTTTATGCTTATGAAAAAGAAACTGGTAGAGATCTAATTAAAGAAGAAGTAGAATCTCTTTCTGAACTTATTGCTCAAACTTTAAAGATCGACAATGAAAAAGTTAGAGTTGATTCTTTTATGGTTGCTTCTTCCTGCAGAAATCTTTCTCGGATAGAACTGGTATATACTGTGAACGCTAATTTAATTAAAAAGCTCAATCAACTAGATAAAGCTGTAATACCTGAAAGCTGTCTCAGCTATTTAGATAAAGGACATAAAAATGAGACTATCTACAAAACTAGAGATAAAGACGGTGAATCCAAACTAGATTTTCTTTTAAAACAATCACAGATGCTCTACCAAGCAGCTTTAAAAAGTGATTCTAAAATATCAGAAACTGAAGAATTCAAGCTTTTAAAAAGAATGCTCGGTGAACAGACTGATCATGATGATTTTGATGACCTTGATCCAGATAATATTGAAGCCAAAGATGCTAAAGAACTGGATTCAGATATCCTTCAAAACCCCAGTGATCCAGATGCAACTTATCGTTTTAAATATGGAGATAATACTGGTTACACTGCTAATGTTGTTGAAGTATTTGATGGTGATAACAGTATCATTAAAAATTACGATTTTAAAGAAAACATATACAGCGACCAAAAATTCAGTGCTGATACAATAGATGATTTAGCTAAAGAAACTAGCTTAGATAACCCACTTAAAATGATTGTTGATGGAGCATATTTCACCATTGCTCTTGCTAAAAAAGCTGTTGCTAAAGGTATTGAATTAATACCTGGCCAGTTAACTGGTAGAAAACAGTCTAAATCTAAAATGAGTTATGGAACAACTTTTAACTTAGATGAAGATAACCTTGTTACATCCTGTGTTAACGGTGAAGAACCATTTTACAGTGATTATGATGCTGAAAAAGATGTCTGTACTGCAAAGTTCTCTAAAAAAGTCTGTGCAACCTGCAGTCTTAAAGAAAAATGCAGAATTCAATTTCAGAAGAAAGCTAATACAGCCAGATTCGATAAAGACAGATACTTAAGAGATATTTACCGCAACAGGATGAAAACTGATGAATTTATTGAACTCACCAACCAACGGGCTGGAGTTGAAGGATTACCTTCTGTCTTCAGAAGGTTCTACAATGTCGACTCAATGCCTGTTAGGGGTAAAGTGCGTTCAAAATTATTCTTTGGCTTTAAAGTTTTGGCCAGTAATGTTAAAAAGTTATTCAAGAACCCAGGGATAGTTACTGGATAAGGACTATCTTCAGGATATTTAATTATATATTGTTGAAACTTGATTTTTAGTATTTAAATCTTAGTTTAATCAGATAATATTTGGTGTTTTTGTGTTACAATCATATTTATAATAATTGGTCAGGAATAGTAAACTATTATGAAGATGATAATGCCCTTGGATGTAGCGCAGAAGGACATGTTAGCCATATATTGTCTGATAGATTAAGTTCACGACCAATGGGGTGGTCTAAGCTAGGAGCAGATCAGATGGCAAGATTAAGAGCTTTTAAGTTTAACGGAGGTCAATCAAAAGATTTACAGAAGATGATATTAAAGAAAGAAAAAGAAAAGCAAAAGGAAGATAATTTATTAGAAATAGAATCAAAAGTAGTAAATAAAAGAATAAAGAAAAAATATAAAGAAAAACGCGAGAATATACCTAGTTTAAATAAAGGTATAAGAACAGGTTTGTTTAGAGCTATTAAGTCACTAGGTTAAGTTATTAGAAGAGGAGTCAAAAAGTTTTACCTATAAAAACTTGACACAATCAATTTTAATAATAATTTGATTTTGTGAAAAAAATCAAATATAATAGATTTTGAAGCCAAGAATAGATTAGGGGAGTGAAAATTATTAAAGTGGAAAACCAAATTTTAAAATCATTTATACCAGTAGTTAAAGGTTTAGCTAAAACTTTGGGACAGCATTATGAGATAGTTTTACATGATATTTCTGAAACAAAATCATCAGTTATTGCAATTGAAAATGGTCATATAACTGGTAGAGAAGTAGGTGCACCAGCAACTGATTTCCTTTTTGAAGTTATTAATTCAAAGAAAAGTTCTGAACAGAATATGATATTAAATTATGTTAGTGAAATTGAAGATGAAATAAAAATGAAGTCTTCTACTATGTTAATTAGAGATGAGAATGAAAAAATCATAGGAGCATTATGCATTAATTTTGATTTAACTTCAGTTAATATAGCTAAGAATTTTCTCGAAGACATATCTTTTATTGAAGAAAATGATTCTAAGGAAAAATTCCCAGAAAATGTTGATAGGTTTTTAGAAATAATGATTGAAAAAGCTATATCAATTGTTAATAAACCAATTAATGTTCTTGCTAAAGAAGATAAAATAAGGATTGTTAAGTATTTACATGAAAATAATGTATTTGATATTAAAGGAAGTGTGCAAATTGTAGCTAATCACTTAAATGTTTCCAAATATTCAATTTATAATTATTTAGAAGAAATCCGTATAGATTCTAGAATGAAATAAGTTCACTATATTGTTACTGAGATAATACATCCGACCCATCTTATGCTTAGATGATAAATTAGAAAAATTATTTTAATCGTCCTACCTGTAAAATCATCCTTAATATACTATCAGGTAAGGACGATTATCTAGTATTATAATTTAAATCATTTAATTTAATTGTCTTTATCTTTGACGTTTAAACTTTCAATTCTTTTTATTAAATTTATTTTAACATACTCATATAATTCTATATCTAATCTATTTCTTTCCCTAATTATCTCAATTATCTCTTTTTCTACTTCTCCTTTAGCTAAACGATTTTTAGAGACATTTTTTCTTGTATAAGATATATCATCCCACCCAAGCTCTTGCTTCATCAAAACTAAAGACTCATCAAACATTTCTGTTATGCCTACAACTGAAAAATATTTATTCAAATTTTTTTTAGCTTGACTTAGGTTATTCAAATTAAAGAGATCAGTAATCTTATTAGGACGTTCGCCCCCTGCTAATAAGAAAGTTTGTATATTTGTATTATTTTGCCAAAATTCATCTTTGCTCACAAATTCTTTAAGACTAATATTCTTAACATCATCATACCATTTGTTCTGCGGTCTGCGCCTTATAAAATAATATACAGAGATAACGCGTTCAATTGGTTCACGTAACATCGTAATATAGGTATATGGTTTTGAACAGTGAGTATGAATCCCAAATTTCATATGTCCTTGTATACACTTAAGTTTATCTTCATCTCTTTTCAATCTATTTATCATCCCTTGTTCACTACCTTCATGCACTTCATCTAGCGAATATTGTTTATCGATTATTCGTCTTAATGTAACACCACCAGTCTTTGGTATATGCAAAAAAATTAATAATTTATTTAAAATTTTATCTTTCATTCTTCTAACTTCCTCCTTTAATAAATTTATGCTATATTCTATGTAATTTTAACTATTAAGTGAAACATATAGTTAATACTCTTTCAAGATAGGCCTTTTTAATCATAATTAATATTTAAGCTCCTTACACAATCAATTGATTACTCATTCTCTACGTTCTAGTAACAATTAGTCCCATAATGAATAAAATGAAATAAGCAATATATAGAAAGGAGTTTAATAACATGCCGAATCTTTCTAATAAAAATAAACAAATTTCTAATTATAAAGCTTCTGATCCTAACCCCCAAATAGTTTATGTATTGCCAAACTTAGGTTTTTCAGGCGGCATTAAAAATGTCTTAGAACAAGCCAACCGTATGACTAAAAGGGGTTATAATGTTAAGATACATAGTTTACAAGGAAATCTAGATTGGTTTAATCTCAAAATTCCTCTAATACGCCATCAAGACTATAGAAGCTTAACAACTGCTTTAAAGGGATTAAACGCTGTAAAAATTGCAACTTGGTGGGAAACAGCACCTGTAGTCCTTGAAAGCTGTAATCCACAAAGAGGCGGAAAAGGTATACCAGCTTACTTCGTTCAAGACATAGAGAGTAATTTTTATCCTTATCACCCGAAATTACAAGAAAAGGTAAAAAGCACTTATCACTTGCCTATGATCTATTTTACAGGTTCAAAATGGGTAAAAACGCAGCTAGAAGAAAATTATAACCAAGAAACCATCAATATTTTTAATGCTATAAATTTAGATATATTTAAACCTCAACCTACAGTAGAAAATAATGATTGTAAGCAAATTATTGCCTATAATAAGTCCGATCACCTAAAAAATTTTGATATTACTAAAGAAGTTATAAATAAAATAGCTAATGAACTCGATGAAATATCATTAGTTACTTTCAGCTACCAATTTGAAACAAATATTAATACACTTCCACATACCCACCATTCTCGTCTTACCGATGAAGAATTAGCAGTCTTATATAATAATTCTGAGCTCTTTATTCATAACTCTAGTCATGAAGATTTTGGTTTCCCAATTTTAGAAGCTATGGCTTGCGGAACTCCGGTAGTTACTACTAAGGCTAATGGTAACTTAGAATACTGCCAAGACGGTTATAATTGTCTTTTGGCTCCTCCTAACGACATTAATGCATTAACCCAGAAGATAAAAAAAGTGCTAACTAATCATAATTTAGCAAATAAGTTAGCTAAAAATGGAGTTAAAACAGCACAAAAATATAATTGGGAAAGAACTATTGATAACATAGACTTATTAATTAGTAATACTTTAGAACTCAATAAAATAATCAAAGATTGCATAAAAAAGAGCAGGAATAGCTCCTGCTCTTTAATCAAGTAATCTGTGATAAGCTTCTACTGTTTTTTCCCCAGTTATTTTCCAGGTAAAATTAGTTAGTATATATTCTTCTAATTCGGAGTTTAACTCTGCATAATAAGCATGTAATACTGCCTCATAAATTGAATTAATATCACTCGGATCACAATACCATGCTAAATCTTTAAAATAATCTTTAGCACTACCTCTATTGGTAGAAACTATATTGCATCCCAAGATTCCTGCTTCTAAACTAACTAAACCAGGGGTATCATACCAACTAGCTAAAACATGTACTTTAGCTGCTTGATAGGCAGACGCTAATTTTCTTTGCGGCAGGTGATCTATAAATATTGTTTCCTTATTAGCTTCTGCTTTGCATTTCCTCAAATATTGAGGATCATTACAAGAACCGATCATAACTAAAGGAATATACGTCTCTTTCAAAGCCTTAATTACATTTAATTGATTCTTCCTCTTATCAAACCTTCCTACAGCTAAAATGAAGTCTTCTAAACCATACTTAACTTTAAAACTGTCATCTGCTTTATTAGGAAGATATCTACTCACTCCATTAGGTACAACCATAAACTTATCTTTAATTCCAAAGTTTTTCTCAATTAATCTCTTTTCACTTTCCGAGTTTGGTAATAATATGTCTGCTAGATTCATAACTTCTTGCCGATATTCATTAGTTCTTTGCCACCATTTCAATTTGTCAGGCCGTTCATTTCGTAAATACTCTTCCATATCCCAATAAATTGTAGAGAGAACAACAGGCTTATCTTGTTTTTTGGCGTTTAACATCTGTTGATAGGTTTCACTTATTCTTGTAGTATTAAAAAGATGAATCAAGTCATACTTATCTAACTCTACCCCCAAGTCAGTCGATAAGTTAACTTCTATTCCTAGTCTCTCTACCTGTTCCTTAGTCCTTAAGATCTGAATAGTATCACCAGCATAAACATTAAGTAAATCAGGTCTCACTTGAAACAATACCTTCACTATTTAATCACCTTATCCTTCTATTCTGCTTTAAATAATCCCTGATCACTTCTGGATGCTTACCATTGAAAGGTGCCGTTTTAATTGAATAATCATCTGGTTCATAATCCCAATCAGGGTTCCCTTTTTTATCCGCTAGATCAACATCCCCTCTTCGATTATCATTCTCTTTAATTCTAGGGCCTAAGGCATAGTGATAATGATATAATACTATACTTAATACTCTCTTATGTTTTTCAACCCTCCAAATTGGTTTGCCATTATACAAAGGAACGCAATGATGTTTAGATTGACTATAGCTAAATCCGTCTCTTCTACCCATACGAGCAATCTCTCCTGCCCAATGTGGATCTTGTGGGGTACTAAGTCTAATTAAGTTAACTCGTTTCCAAAAAGGAATATATTTAAAACTATAAAAATTCATATCTCCATCTTTCATTAACTGAGGCAAGAACTTAACAAAGTTATCACTCATAAATTCATCTACATCTAAAGCTAAAATCCAATCTCCTGTACATTTATTAACTAAAAAATTCCTTCTTTGCCCTTCATTCCACTCTTCTGAATACGGCTTTCCATTTTGAGGTTTAATAAACAACTTAATCTTATCCGTCTTCCTTTGGAATTCTTCAATTATTTCTACAGTTTTGTCTTGACTCCCACCATCTAACAATACAACCTCATCAGCATACTTTAAAACCGCTTTTAAATATATTGGTATAAAAAACTCTTCATTTAAGACTGGACTAATAACCGATAATCGCATAACTAATCCTCCTTCTTAAGTACACTATCACCGGTATAAACCCATTTTGCATCAAACTTTTCCCTGCTTTCATCATAATATTCTTCTTTTGATTTTCTTGTTCCAGAATTAGAACTATGTGGTTGATAACCAGTAATAAAATGATATACTTTGCTTTCTGGACAATAAACAACACGATAGCCATTATAGATAGCATTAAAAGAATAATCTAATTCTTCAAAATAGAAGAAGTATCTTTCATCAAAATAACCTAATTTCTCTAATAAATCTCTTCTAATTAAGTAACAAGCACCACAGACACTTAAAACATCAGCTATCTTATTAAATTCAGGGGCATCCTCTGGACTAAGCCAACCGCGTAATTGAAAATCAAATCCTGTTCCCGCCCCTACGATTAATCCTCTATCATTTACTAACTTCGGCCCAACTACCGCTATATCACTATTATTCTTTATGCAATTTACTAAAGGACTTAACCACTCTGCTGTTACCTCTAAATCACTATTCATTAAGACTATATAATCACCAATTCCTACTCTAATTCCTTGGTTACAGGCTGCAGCATAGCCCATATTCTTTTCATTGGTAACTACCTTTATATCTTCTTGTTTATACAGATACTCCTTACTACCATCATTACTACCATTGTCAACTACAATTATATTATAAGATATCCGCGTATTCTTTCTAATACTTTCTATTAATTTATTCAAGTAATCCAAAGTATTATAATTTATAATAACTAAATCAACCATTTAGACCGCTCCTATCTAATTAAGTAATCCATATTTATATTAATTATTAAATTTTAATAACTTAACTCCCCATTTTTTTAGGAAATAATTCAAATTTTCCTCTTCATATTCATGTCTTCCTTCTGTAGACGAACCATAATGATATACTATACTCTTAGGACAATATACTACTCTAAACCCTGCTTCCCATACTCTTAAACAAAGGTCTACATCTTCATAACCATTAATAAAACGTTCATCAAATCCTCCTAATTTTAGAAATCTTCTTCTAAGCATTAGCATACAAGCCCCAGTAACCGCTGGATACTCTTGTCTTAAATTGGCTTGAGCTAAAGAAGCAGGCTTCTTATAATAAATATGCCCTGGCTTGCCATTATGCAGAACAATCCCAGCATGTTGAATTAAATTACTATCTGGAAATAATAATTTACTACCTACTACTCCTATTTTATCTTGCGAAGTAATTACTTTTAATAACTTATTCAACCATCCTTCAGTTGCAATCGTATCATTATTTAAAAATAAAACGAACTTACCTTTAGCTTGCCTGGTTCCTTGATTAGATGCTTTAGCAAAATTCATATTATGATCATTATGAATGGCACGCACTTTTGAAAATGCTTTTAAATTACTCCTAGTTCCATCGGTAGAACAATTATCAACTACTATAATTTCATAATTAACTTTAGTATTGACCTTAATACTATTTAAACAAGCCTGCGTTAAGTCCCAATTATTATGAGTAGGTATAACTATACTCACTAACATTATCTCTCACCCTACCTAAATAGTCTCTGCTTCTAATCTCCTCCCTTTTCTTAAACCAGTATAATAAAAAGGAGACTGATTATAAAAGAGGTCATCCATTGTAATCTCATCTGAAAAATGATTATTCCATTTTTGATGAAAGTAGTTCCATCCTTCTGTAATATGTCTATCTCTTTCTTCCTGACTTAAGGTCTTAAAACCCACATGACAAATATGATGCACAAAGACATCTTCTGCTACATAAAGTTTATAACCAGCCAATCTTATCCGTAAAGAGTAATCAAAATCATCAGCTGATAACTTACACCCCTCATCTAAAAGTCCCACTTCATTTAAAACTTCTCTTTTGAAGACTAAGCAACAACCAATCAGTACTTTAGTTTCTGTATAATCCCCAGTCCATTCTTCATAAAGTTGCTTTGCAAACTTTTGTAATGATTGATCCGGTGGATAACTATACCCCATAGCTCCATAAATTCCAGCATAATTCTGTTCTGCTCCTATATTCTTTCCCATTGGTCCTACCATTCCTGCTTGTGGATTCTTTTTTAAATGAGCGATTAAATACTTTAACCAACCTTCAGTAACTAAGACATCATTATTTAAAATTGCAATATATTCCCCATTACTCTCCCTTAAGCCTTGATTACAAGCAACTGCATAGCCATTATTTTCTTGGTTAATTATCACTTTATGTTTTTGACAATATGATGAATTAGGTCGGTAATTCTTTAACCACTCTTTCAACTCAGAAACTGAATTGTTATCAATAATTATTAATTCATAAGGAGTCTTAGTATGTTTAACTAAATTGCTTAACATATTTTGAGTAACTGCTAAGTTATTATAAGTCACTACAGTTATACTACTTAACTCCATATTTCTCCCCCTAACTACTAAAGAAGCAGCAAACTCATTCTAAATAGTTTACTGCTTAATCTTCATCTTCAAATTATTCTTCAAAATTAGATAGCTCTTTTATCCAATCTATCAGTTGATCAAACTTATTTTTTACTTTTGACCATGCTCTTTTAAAGAAACCTAATTTCTCTTCTTGCACTTCTTCTTTATCTGAAATAGCTTCCCCATTCTTTACTTCACTATTTGTTGGTTCACTTTGGATTGTTTCTTCTGTGTCAATGCTTATGGCTTTATTACTATCTTTATTCTTATCTACTTCTTCAACCTCTGTTATATCAATTAGATTCTCATCTGTCTTTAATTCTTCATCATTTAGTCCTCTTTCACTTTTGCTTTCTTCTATTACTTCTACATCATCAAACCCACCGATTAAATCCTTAATCTGCTTCACCCGATCTGTCCAATCATTTTTTGATAATAACTTTTGAATCTCTTCTCGATTAATCTTATCTTTATCTTCTTTACATAGCTTGCTGACCTTTTCACAAAAATCTTCTTTATTATCAGCTATCTCTATTACTCCTGCAAACTTTCTAACCTCTGGTAAATCTATACTAACTACGGGTTTATTAGCTGCTAAATACTCATATAATTTAACTGGATCAGTTGATAAAGTTAAATCATTCTTAATAAATGGAATAATACAGACATCAAAACCTTGCAAATAGTTTGGTAACTGTTGATAAGGTTTTTCGCCCAATAGGTATACATTCTCATACCCTTCTAACTCTTCTAATTCTATAGTCACATTACCAATTAAAACAATAGAGATATCAGGTTCCTGCATGGCTAAATTAGCAACTAATTCTACGTCAAACCATTCTGCTATTGCCCCGAAGAACCCCACTATTGGGCCATCTATTTCTTCTAATTCAATCGGAACTTCTAATTCCTCTTCATACGCCTGTTTGAAATGATCAATTTCAGCAGCATTTGGAACTAAATGCACATTTTCATTATAGTATTTTACCTTGTCTAGTAATACTTGTGAGGTGACCATTACTATATCAGCAATAGATAATATATCCCTTTCAAACCTCTTAATTAGCCCTGCCTTCTCCGATAAACCATCAAACTCCTCAAACTTATCCATACAATTATAAATAACCTTTGCAGGTGATAAGTACTTAATGACCGGTTCCCAATAAGGACTATCCAGCCATAAAATTGGCTCTCTCATATTTAATCTATCCAATGAATCATTAATAACTTGTGCTAATAGTTTACATCCTGCTTCTGATTGTACTAATTCATAAACAAATGCATCACTTGGTGGTGATAGTACATATAGATTTGAATCTATTTTCTCAATTTCTAATGAATTCTCTGGTTCAAACCAGCCTTGCCCTAATTTGAAGTTATTTACATATAATACTTTGCATCCTTCACTTAACCTAGATAAAATCTGTTGTGGCCGCTGGTGTCTGAAACTCCAAGGAATAATTCCTAAAGCTAGAATTGATCTTTTAGGTTTAGATTCAGCTAAAATTAAATGATCCCATTTATTTAAAAAGAGCTCTTGACTCTCTGAAAAATACTTATTTCGTTTCTTGCGACCGACTTCATCGCCCTCTTTCAAACTACCTTCATGCAAATGATAAATCTTACTCTTAGGACAATAGATTACCTTATAGCCTTTTTCTCTAACCCTAAGTGAATAATCTGTCTCCTCAAAATAAAAGAAATAACGCTCATCAAAGAGACCAATCTCTGGAATCAATTCCCTCTTAATTAAATACGCAGCTCCTCCTACACTCACACATTCTTCTACCTCATCATACTTCCCATCGCTATCTTCTTCTTTCCAACCTCTCGGTGAGCACGTCTCATCTAATTCTGTTACTCCTGCTCCTACTATTTCACCTGCTTCATTGATTAGCTTCGGCCCAACAACAGCTATTTCATCATCAGAGGAAGCCATTTCAACTAACGGCTTTAACCAACCTTCGGTAACTCTAATGTCACTATTCAAAAGTAAAATATACTCACTATTTCCCTTTTTAATTCCTTGGTTGCAAGCTCTCGCATAGCCTAGATTATCATCATTCTTAATTAAATCAATCCAATCTAAAGACTCCAAATATTCAATACTGCCATCAGTACTATTGTTATCAACAACTATAACTTGGTAATTATAATCTGTTAATTCCTTAATACTCTCTAAGCAATCCTTAATTTCTTCTTTAGTATTATAATTGATTATAACTATATCTACCCTATCTTCAACGTAGTCCTCATCATAATTTAAGCTTTCTAACTGTTCCGATATATCAAGCCTTGTAGACTGCTCCGCATCGAACCTTCTTTCAACTTCTTCCCATTCTGAAGACGGTGCTGGCAATTCATCATTTACCTCCGATTCTAACTCTGCTTCTTGTATTAATACAGTCTCTGGTATTCCTAATTCTTTACAAATTAATTGCCCCCATTCTAATACTGTTTTATTCCATGAATACTCTTTTGCTGTTGTACTACCTTTAATTGCTATGTTCTTTGCTAAAATATTATTCTTTAATAATTTTAAAGCAGTAATCGCTAACCTTTTCGGTTCAGGATATAATAACAAACGACAGTTATGATTATGACTAATATATTCCTTAACACCTTTATTATGAATAAAAATTATTGGTGTCTTACAAGCCATGATCTCTAAAGGTCTTAATCTAAAACCTTCATTTTCGGCAACTACGATAGCTAATTCCGCTTTAGAATATTCAACTACCTTTGCTTCTAAAGAATTAGGGTTAATAAATTCATATTCAATATTAGTTTCAATTTTGAATCCTTCTTTTCTAATAATCGATATCTTCATTTGACAACCTTGATTAATTAATTCTAAAGACTTTACTAAGTGCTCTATCTTTTTTGAATTTAGTTCTTGACCTAAAATTAATATTCTTCTCTTAGTTGTCTCAATCATATCATCTACAGCAACTGGCTTATAAACTTTTTGCATTACCCCAGGATAAATAATTTTTGCCTCTCCTCTTAATTCCTTCGGTAAATGGTTACCTAAAGATCTACTACTAACTACCACAGGAAATTTTAATTTTTGATTGGAAATATTAAAATTATCACTTGGATTTCTAAACCAATAAATAACCTTACCCTCTTCGTTTGCTACTAAATTTGCTGTTTGATAGTCATCAGTTATTACTAAATCAATCTTTGGTAATTGCTGCTTAGATGATTGATCCTCTATTTTTTTAATATCTATATTCAATGCTTCTTTTAGATCAGCAATTAAATTTTTGACTATGTACTCGTCCTCACCAGAAAGGGAATTAACAAAACAGAATCTAACTTTCACAAAGATCCCCCCTAATGTTAAAAACCGATAATAATGCAAGTTATGCATTAATATATTATATGTGAAGATTAACTAAATGTTTCTATTAACTAAGATTTATTTGACTATTATCTCCTAGCATTAAGCTATAACTACTAGGCTTCGTTTTTTCTTCTTTCACTTCAACTTCATTACCAATTAAAGTAGCTTCAATACGACGGCTCACATCTGCTATTACACTATTTTCTAAGATAATACTATGTTCAATTTCACTATTAATAATCTTTACATCTTTATAGAGTGAAGTATAAGGCCCAATGAAAGAACTCTTAATTATACTATCCTCTCCAATGATTGCTGGCCCCCTAACAATACTATCTTCTACTCTAGCTCCTTTCTCAATCAACACTCTACCATAAATTTGTGAATTCTTATCAACATAGCCTAAACAGTCACTTTCTAAATCTTCTAACATTATCCGATTTGCCTCTAAAACATCCTCTTTCTTTCCGGTATCCTTCCACCAACCTTCAATAATATAAGGATGAACTTCTTTATCATTTTCTACTAAGTACTGAATAGCATCAGTAATCTCTAACTCTCCCCGCCATGAAGGTTCAATACTGTTCACCGCAGGAAAAATATTCTCATCAAAAATATAAAGCCCTACTAAAGCTAAATTACTTTTGGGATTATCAGGTTTTTCTACTAAATTAATAATCCTCCCGTTCTCTAATTCGGCTACACCAAATTGTTCCGGGTTCTCCACCTCACTCAATAGAATTAAAGAGTTTGGTCTATCTTCTTCAAACCTTTTTACAAACTGAGATATCCCCTGCTTAATTAGATTATCTCCTAAATACATAACAAACGGCTCGCCTTTTAGAAAAGACTCAGCTATCTTAACTGTATGTGCTAAACCTAAAGGTGCTGATTGCTCTATATAAGTTATATCTAGTCCCCATTGACTACCATCACCAACTACTCTCTTAACTTCTTCTATAGTTTCGCCAACTATAACTCCTACATCTTCAATACCTGCTTCAGCGATTGCTTCTAAACCATAAAATAGAACCGGTTTATTAGCAACCGGTATTAATTGTTTAGCACTAGTATAAGTAATCGGTCTTAATCTAGTTCCTTTTCCCCCGCTTAATAAAAGAGCTTTCATAAATTTATTTCAGCCTCCTTTCTACAAACCTTTTTCTATCTCTGTCCAAATTCTTTCATCCTCCAAACCGAGACGCCAAAACACTACTCCTCCTAATTCATACTTCCTGATTAAATCCAGTTTTTTCTTAATACTCTTTAGATTTTCAAACCAAACTATATGTTCTTCTTCAACTGATTGGTATTTAAAATAAGAAGTAGCCGCCTCTTCATCCCAATAATAATCAACATCATACTTGCTTAACAACTTCATAATTTCAGAATAAGATAACGCTTGTGCAAAGTTATTAGATTCTAATTCCCAATCATAGCCATAGGTTGGTAAACCTAAAATAAGCTTCTCTTTAGGTATCTCTAATAAAGAATATTTAATTACATCTTCCAGCCAATAAATAGGGGCAATTGGTCCAGGAGAACCACCACACCAGTGATAATCATATCCCATAATAATTACTTGGTCTGCATAATTACCTACTGTTTGATAATCGAATGCCCCAGACCAATTAGAACTAATATCTTCTTTGACCTTGATAAATCATCTCTCCACCCATCTTTATACTTCTCCCCTTTATAACTTTCTCATAAAGTATTATATTAATTAAATTATCGATTTGTGTATCTATTTTATAGCATTTCTACGCCTAACTTATCCATAACATTAGTAATTCTATTACAGATAGTACTCTTAGATGAGCCAGCAAATAGCAAGCCTACTGCTCGATTATTAGTATCTAAGACTAAAGACCCACTATCTCCTGGTTTAGAAAAAGGTTCAGCAATAATCTGATCATCAAATACGGCTCTTTCTGCAGCACTAACATTGACTTCTACAGTAGCATTAATGGCCTTAATCTTTGCTCTAGTAATCCCGCTCGTCCTACCACTCTTAACTATCCTCATTCCTACTTCTGGTTCTACTACTCCCTCAATTCTACCTAATTGTAAAACTTTATCTACTATCTTGTCAGGGTCAACTGGTTTAGCTACAGCACAGTCGACTATATTCGCCTTTTCACTGTTTCTAAGAAATCTTATCTGATATGGAAACTTAACTAATTCAGCAATACCATTAAGAATATTTTCAAATCCTTGGGCAATTAAGCAGGATGAAGTAGCACTCTTCCGTTTAATAGGTACAAATCTTTCTAAATGACCAATAGTATCCTTACCTTCTTCCCCCCCGTCGTGACGACCAGGTTGCAAAACAGGATCGCCTATTTCAGACCTATCATCATGACCAGAAGTTAAATTAGCTAATACATGATTATTAGACAAGATTAATGGCTCTTTAGTCTTACTATCCTTAACTACAGCACCAAAAGTTCCGGCTGAAACCTTATAATGCCCAATACTTACTCCTGGTTGGGCCGGTCTAACCCTTGCAGTTCTGCTGACTCTTCCTCTTCTTGTTTGCCTGGGAGAATGTAGTTCTAAATCTCCTACTTCAACTACATCAGTTACTACCTCCTCTACTTCCTCTGGAATAACATGTCTTCTGCCTAACTCATCTTTATCTAACTTCTCTTTAACAAGAATAACCATTGCCTTCTTATCAGTATTTTTCCCATTTGTCTCTTTATAACCACAACCAACCCCTACTACATTCTTAATCTGCATAATCTTATTTCTATACTTTTGAATCAGTTCATTTATCTTATCCATACTTATCATCTCCTTTCTAACCTGTAACCTACTACATCATATTCAGGTTAGAAAAAAGATGTGTGTAAATAAAATAAGCCTCTTAATGGATATCCATTAAGAGGCTTATATAAGCTATATTTTATCTTAATTTACTCATTCTTCCCTTGTAAATAAGCCTGAATCTCATCAGCAGCTTTTCTTCCATCACCCATAGCAGCAATTACAGTAGCTGCCCCACCGATGACATCGCCACCAGCAAATACACCTTCAATTGAAGTTTCATATGTTTCCTCATCTACAATGATATTATCCCATTCCGTAGTTTCTAATTCTGGAGTCTTCTTAGATAATAACGGATTTGGCCCCTGACCAATAGCAATAACCACTGTGTCTACAGGGATAGTGAAGTTAGAACCTTCAATAGCAATTGGTCGTGGTCGACCGCTACTATCAGGTTCTCCTAACTCCATCTTTACACATTCTAATTCTTTCACCCAACCATCTCCATCACCTATAATCTTAACTGGATTACGAAGTAGCTTAAAATCTATTCCTTCTTCTTCTGCATTTTCAATCTCTTCTTCTCTAGCCGGCATCTCATTACGAGAACGACGATAGACAATAGAAACTTCTTCTGCTCCTAAACGTAATGCAGTCCTAGCTGAATCCATAGCTACATTTCCGGCTCCGACTACTGCTACATTTTTGCCAGTAACGATAGGCGTTTTATACTCCGGAAATTTATAAGCCTTCATTAAGTTAGCTCTAGTCAAAAATTCATTAGATGAATAGACACCATTTAAGTTTTCTCCTGGTAGATTGAGAAAGTATGGTAATCCAGCTCCAGTACCAACGAAGATAGCTTCATAGCCTTCCTCACGTAATTCATCTATAGTTAGAGTAGACCCGATTAAAACATTTGTCTTAACCTCGACTCCAAGTTGCTTAATATAATCTATCTCTTCATCTACAATAGACTTAGGTAGTCTGAATTCTGGAATTCCATACCTTAAGACTCCACCTGGTTCTGCTAATGCTTCAAATAGAGTCACTTGATACCCTAATTTAGCTAAATCAGCAGCAGCAGTTAAACCTGAAGGGCCTGAACCTACTATTGCTACTTTAACACCTTTAGCTTCAACAGAATTAATCTCTTCTTCCTTATCGCTATCTAAATCAAAATCAGCTACAAATCTCTCTAAAGCACCAATAGCCACTGGTTCACCCTTTTTACCAAGAATACATTCTATTTCACACTGTTCCTCCTGAGGACAGACTCGTCCACAGATGGCAGGCAAAGCATTCTTACCCTTAATTATATCTACTGCGTCATCAAAATCTTCTTCTAAAATCTTATCTATAAAATCTGGAATAGGTACTTCTACTGGACAACCATCTACACAAGGTCGATTCTTGCACTGCAGACATCTTTCTGCTTCTGCAAGAGCTTCTTCTTTATTAAAACCACAAGCCACTTCTTTAAAGTTATTAATCCTTTCTTCTGGCTTCTGCTTCTTCATTTGTTGTCTTTCAGTCACTTTAGCCCACCTCCTTATCTATCTTACAGTTATGTTTAGCCTTCTCTTCTTGAGTTTGATAATGAGTTTGTCTCATCATCAATTCATCAAAATCTACTGCATGTCCATCAAATGCTGGGCCATCAACACATGCAAATAATGTTTCACCGTCAACTGTTACACGACAACCACCGCACATCCCTGTACCATCAATCATAATTGGATTTAGACTAACAATAGTATCTAAATCATAGTCTGCTGTTACTTCAGAAGCAGCTTTCATCATAACTGCTGGCCCCACAGCAACTACTTCATCTATTTCGTCAGCTCTTTCTTCTAATAACGCAGTTAGAATATCTGTTGTAAAGCCCTTTTCCCCTAGAGAACCATCATCGGTACTAAAGTATATTTCATCAGATATATCTTCCATCTTGTCCTTCATAATTATCATCTCTTCTGTCTGCGCTCCTACGATACTAATAATCTTATTCCCTGCTTTTTTTAAATACTTAGCCTTAGGATAGACCGGTGCTACTCCTAAACCACCAGCTACACAGACGACTGTTCCTATCTCTTTAATTTCAATCGGTTCCCCTAAAGGCCCTAATAAATCTAGTAGTTCATCACCAACCTCTAAACTGCAGAATTCCATAGTAGAAGAACCGACAGCCTGAACAACTAAGTCAATATTACCTGCATCTCGGTCATAATCTACAATAGTTAATGGAATTCTTTCTCCTCTTTCCGAAGCTCTAGCAATCACAAAATGTCCCGGTTGAGCCTTAGCTGCAATTAAAGGAGCATCTATAGTAAATAGATCAATCTCAGGAGCTAAATTCTCTTTATTTAAAATCTTACTCATTTCAATCCTCCTCTTCTCTGAAACTTATATTCTTCTAGCTTCTAAATTATCATATTCCAATTTTGCCAATAAATAGCGTAGCCATATATTTAAAAAGAATCAGACAGCCCAATGATGAGCTGCCTAATTCATCTTAATTCTCTGCTTCATCTTAAATTTTCTTATATATTATCTTATACAACACCTTGGTCCATCATAGCGTCAGCAACTTTTAAGAATCCAGCAATATTAGCTCCAGCAGCTAAATTACCTTCTAATCCATATTCTCTAGCTTTTTCCTCAGACTCTTTATAGATATTAATCATAATATCCTTTAATGTCGCATCTACTTTTTCGAATGACCAAGATTCTCTCATATCATTCTGTGTCATCTCAATTGCAGAAGTAGCAACTCCACCGGCATTAGCAGCTTTAGCCGGAGCAAACATGATATCATTTTCTAAGAATGTTGCAATAGCTTCTGGTGTTGAAGGCATATTAGCACCCTCTCCTACTAACATTACTCCATTTTCTACTAAAGTCTTAGCAGAATCTCCATCTAATTCATTTTGAGTAGCAGATGGAAGGGCAATATCGCATTTAACGTTCCAAATACCAAAGCTATCAGGAGTAAATTCAGCTGATTCTACTTGCTCTGCATATTCTTTAATTCTTCCTCTTTCTACTTCTTTAATCTGCTTAACTAAGTCAAGGTCTACTCCTTCTGGATCATGTATATAACCTCCAGAATCACTAAGTGCTATAACATTTCCACCTAACTCTTGTACTTTCTCAGTTGCATAGATAGCAACATTACCAGACCCAGAGATTACAACATCTTTTCCTTCAAAGGAATCTCCTTGGTCTTTAAGCATCTCTTCTGCCATATATACTAATCCGTATCCTGTAGCTTCAGTTCTAACTAAACTTCCACCCCAGTCTAAACCCTTTCCAGTTAATACGCCAGCTTCAAAAGCATTAACGATTCGCTTATACTGACCGAATAAGTAACCAATCTCTCTTCCACCAACACCAATATCACCAGCTGGCACATCAGTATCTTGACCGATATGACGATAAAGCTCAGTCATAAAGCTTTGGCAGAATCTCATGATTTCACCATCAGATTTTCCTTTAGGGTTAAAGTCACTACCACCTTTACCGCCACCGATTGGTCTACCAGTTAAAGAGTTCTTTAAAATCTGCTCAAAACCTAAAAACTTAATAATACCTAAGTTAACAGATGGGTGGAATCTTAAACCACCTTTATAAGGTCCAAGAGCACTATTAAATTCTACTCTATAGCCACGATTAACCTGTACGTTACCATTGTCATCTACCCAAGGTACTCTAAACATAATTTGACGTTCAGGTTCAATAATTCTTTCTAGAATTGATGCTTCTTCATATTCAGGATGCTTTTCAAAAACTGGTTCTAAAGACTCTAAAACTTCCTCCACTGCTTGATGAAATTCTGGTTGATCAGGATTTCTATCCTTTACTTTTTCTAATACACTCTCTACATATCCACTCATTTTCTTCACTCCTCAATGTAATTTAAATTATCCACATTAATTATCCACTTCACATTAAATTCAAAAAATTATCCACTCATTTAAATGATCCCTACTCCACTACTTAACTACTAACCACCCCCCTGAAATAAAACCAACAAGACATATTTTTCATAATGTGAAAATTAATTTCGATTATTCCTTAATATGCTTTTTTCTATATTAAATTAAAAAGTCCTGCTTCAAACATAAAAAAATAAAATATTATAATTTTAATTCAAATTTTTTTCTTAATTACTTATCTATGAAAGCCTAATTGATCAGAAATCTGTCTTGCCACATTGACAACAGCCGGAATGACCTCTTCTTCGATATATTCTCTAGTCATCCTAATACTAGGACCAGAAACACTTACTGCAGCAACGACATCTCCCTTATGATTCTTAATAGGAGCAGCAACACAACGAACTCCTCGCTCTAACTCTCCAATATCTAAAGCATACCCTTGCTCTCTAATCTGTATTAATTCTTCTTCTAATTCTTCAAAACTTACCTTAGTATTAGATGTTAATTTATTAAAATCCATCTTTTCAAATAGCTCTGGCCACTTATCCTGGTCTTCATAAGCTAATAATGCTTTACCGGTCCCAGTACAATAAGCAGGCCCTCTACTACCTATCTGAGCAAACATCTTCACCATATTAGTTGAGGCTACCTGATCTATATAAACAACTTCACCCTCATCTAAAATAGCCAAATTAGTAGTCTCATTGCATTCATCTACTAATTTTTGCAAGTAAGGTTTAGCAATATTAATTAAATTAATGTTCTTCTGTGCTGCATTACCAATCTCAAAAGCCTTTAATCCTAAGTAATATTTGCCGCTATCTTCTTCTTGTGCTGTAAAGCCGCGTTCTCCTAAAGTGTTAAGAATTCTATGAGTAGTACTAATATTTAAGTCTACTTTTTCTGTTAAGTTACTTAAAGTCATAGGTTGTCCTTCATCTGCCAATGCTTCTAAAATAATCAATGCTCTGTCTACAGATTGTACAATCTTTCTTTTAGCCATAACTCCTCCTCCTCTATCTTAAAGCTAATAAAAAAACAACACAAGTGATATATATCACTTGTGTTAGAAATTTAAACACTCACACATCCAATTTTTGTATTGTTCTCTTTTATCTTAATTTCTACAGTTTCTGTTAGTACATCAGCATAGCTATAAGACACTTTTCTTGGTGTTTGTTCATTGTCTACCTTAACTACAAAGATATTCGAATAGGTTTCTTCTAAGACTCCCTCTTTTTGGATAATCTTTCTTCTTCCTTGATTAGCTTTCAAACTAACCTGTTTTCCTACAAACGACTCTAAATCGTCTTTAATCTGATTTAAAATATTATTCTCCATACCCGTCCACCTTTCATCTATAATAGTGTCTTAAAGAATTATAACATATTTACAAACAGTTGTCAAGACAAGACAACATTATAACAGAAATTAAAGGATATGTCAATATAATTATCGCCAGTGCCTTAATAAATATTATACTAAAATAATTAAGCATCGTGATTATTCGCTAAAAATTTCCACAGTTCATCTTGGGGTGCCGCTGTTAATCTAGCTTTCTCTCCTGTATTAATTATTACTCTGCCTTCACTTGTAATCTTTCCAATGATAGTTGCTTCGATATTATTCTGCTTTAATTCTTCTACAAGCTCTTTACCTTGTTCAGTCGTTAAGAGCATCATTCCTGACCCAATCAATTGATATGGAATAATTTCTAATACTTTAGCAATCGCTTTAGTCGCTGGATGAAGAGGAATCTTCTCTTCTTCAACTTCAAAACCGACTTCAGCAGCTTCTGTTAATTCATATAATGCACCATATAGACCACCTTCAGTCACATCATGCATAGCATTGACCTTTAGTTCAGCACCGATTAAGCCTTCAGGAATTACACTTAAATCTTCAATTAAAGCTTGACCTGCTTGTAATAGTTCAGCATCAACACCTAAATTCAATAACTTTTGGCAATAATCAGTAGCTAAAATAGCTGTTCCCTCTAAGCCAGCCCACTTAGTAACTACAATATCATCTCCTACTTTAGCACCAGAAGATGTAATATAACTCTCTTTTTTTGTCTTTCCAATAGCAGTACACGACACTAACGGTTTACTAACGATATCCGTTACCTCTGTATGTCCACCTAAAATATCTATTCCTAAGTCTTGAGCTGCTTGATTGATATCTTTAATAATAGCTATTACCTCCTCTTCAGTCGTTTCCGGAGGAACTAGTAAAACCTCTTGAATACCTATTGGCTTTGCTCCATTAGCAGCAATATCATTACAAGCTACGTTTACTGCTAAACTACCCATCCCCTCTTGCACACCAGTAATCGGATCAGTAGACATAACAGCAACAAACTCTCCAAAGTCTATAACTGTTGAATCTTCTCCTATCTTAGGGCGGACTAATACATCTTTATTATTTGCTGAAATCTGTTTTAGAACTAATTCCTTTAAATTATTAATGTCAATTTTGCCAGCCTGCATAGTAACCACCTTTCAACATTAGAATTCACCTAGTTGTCTTTTATATTATGTATCAAATCAGTCTTTAAAATAGCATATATAAGTGGTAAAGCAATTACTGCTCCACCAATAGCCTGCCCAATATTACCTGTAATACTACCTAAAGCTGCAGTCCAACTCTTAGTTATGATCGCACCAGCAATAAGATAGCCCACTACCATCCAAGCACCACCAACTAAAACGGCAATTATATCTCTTATTTCTAGTGAGGAATTTCTATTTCCAATTCCGATAGCTATTTTACCAATAATATAACCCTCTAAACCTTTAATAATTAAAGTAGGTAACGCCCAATGACTATATCCTGATAATAAGTCCGCTAACGATGATCCCAAGCCAGCAGCTAATAATCCAAATTGGGGACCAAATAGGACACCAGCCAAATAAATCATGCTATCTCCAGCATGAATATAACCACTAGTAGCAACCATAGGAATCTTAATTGCCATAGTTGATACAGTAACCAACGCAATTAATAAGCCACCTAAAGCTAATTTTTTAGTCTTATTCATAACCTCTCTCCTCCTCAGTAATCTAACTACTATTAAGTATATCTTTATGAATACAATAAAAATAGTTATCCTTTATTTTGTGTATCTATCGGCTACATTTGAAGCTCCATAAGCAGATGGTTTTATTTTGGCCTCATAGCCACTACCTACTACCATGCCTACTACTTCTTTAATTAAGTCCCGTGTCTCTCCATTACGCCCGATATCAAGATGAACTTCAATATTCAAATCTAGCAATGCTTCATCAGTCATCTTCTCTGCAACCTTACCTGCTACTTGTAAGCTCTTTAGTGTTTCATGATATATCTTCTGTCTTAAAGTAGGTTGGGGCTTAACTTGCTCTTTATTATAATAAAAGCGCGCCCCTTTCCCTTCACGATAAATAACAATAGTAGTTACAAAGATTGCCGTTTTAGCTTGTTGTGAATCACTACCTATCATTAGACGATAATTAGCTGTTGGAGCCTCTTTAACAAATCTAATGATACTAGCAAAAGTCTCTTCAAAGTCTAATTTACCATCGGTAGGACTTATAAAGTTCATCTATTACCCTCCATTTAGGTTAATTTAATAGATTAAATATAGTATTGCTTAAATCGGCAAAACGTTCTAAAGTTAACTTTTCACCACGTCTTCGGGAATCAATCTCCACCTTTGCTAATGCTGCATCAACTAAATCACGCTCTAAATCTATATTAGCTGCTTTACTTAAAGAATTTCTAATAGTCTTCCTGCGTTGCTGAAATGCAGCCTTAATTATAGAAAATAATAGTTCCTTATCCTTAACCTCTACCGGTGGTTCTTCTCTAATCTGCATTGATACAACTGCAGAATCAACCTTTGGCTGAGGAATAAAGACATTCTTAGGTACATGCGCATAGATTATTGGTTCAGAATAGTACTGAACAGCCAAAGACAGCGACCCGTAATCCTTACCATCCTCTGGAGTCGCTACCATTCTTTCAGCTACCTCTTTTTGAACCATCACTACTACTCTATCTAAGTCTAGTCTCTCCTCTAGCAAACGCATAATGATTGGCGTAGTAATATAATACGGAAGGTTAGCCACTACCTTAACCGAACTACCATCTAAATTATTTAATAAACCCTGAAAATCATATTCTAAAGCATCAGCATGAATATAATTAATATTATCATAGGCATTTAAATTATCTTTTAAGATTGAAATTAACCTTTCATCTAGCTCGATGGCCCAAACTTCTTCTGCTTCTTCGGCTAGCTTCTGAGTTAAAGATCCGATTCCCGGTCCAATTTCAATTACATAATCCCCTTTATTTAAATCAGCCCCAGCAGCAATCTTGTCAATAATATTATAGTCTACTAAGAAGTTTTGACCTAGACTCTTCTTTAACCTAATTTCATTCTGCCTCAAAATCTGTTTAGTCTTACTAGGAGTTGCAATCTTTTTTTTCATTCTAACACCTCTACCCTTTTAGTCTCTTTATATAAATTAGTGACGGATTGACTATTACCTTTATTATATGCTTAATTTTTCTACTTATCAATCTCTTCGTTATTTAATCTTTTATATAAATCTATCATTTCCATAATTAAATTCTTCTCTGCCATAGCAGTCATCAAATGATCCTGACCATGAATTAATAGGATAGAAAGTGGGTCTTTAGTATTTAATTTTTTTTGTAGTAACTCTGTCTGTAGTTTATGGGCTGCCTGTAATTTCTCTTCTGCTTCATTTAACAAATTCTTTGCATCCTCAAAATCTCCTGCTTTACTAGCTGCTAATGCTTGATAGGAGATATTACGAGCATCACTTCCACGAGAAATTATCTGCAATGCCACTTCTTCTAAATTCATATTACTCCTCCTCCCTATTTACCATCTTTAATTCCCATGCTTTAAAGAATGGATAGTAGATCACAGCTGCAATTGCCAAATCAAAGACCTGTAATAACGCACCACTAATAGAATGATTAGCTAAAAAACCACCGATAATCACTGGTACAGTCAATGGTAATTGAGCAATTGGCTTTGCTACTAACCCTATCTTCATTGCTAAATAGTTTATCGTTACAATTACCGATGGAGCCAGGATAAAAGGCACGACCATTAATGGATTAAACGCAATAGGAACTCCAAAAGTAATTGGTTCATTTATATTAAATATCCCTGGCAATAAACCGACCCTGCCTATCTGCTTTAACTGTTTAGAACGCGACCTCAATAGCATGAATACCAACGGTAATGTAGCTCCTGAGCCACCTAAATGAGTATACATATGAAAGAAAGGTTCAGTCACTATATGAGGTAACTGCTCACCTACTGCTGCTGCTTGGATATTATCACTCAATGCTGCTGTCCAAAAAGGATAAGCCACTGCCGAAACAATATTCATGCCATGAATCCCTACTGACCATAATAACATCATTAAAAATATCTGCAGCAAAGCAGCAATATATGTATCACTAGCTTGTACTAAAGGCTTCAAAAATTGCATTATTAATTGTGGTAACGTAGCTGGTAACTTCTCCCCTTGCAAATTAGTAATTATAAAATTACTACTGATATACCATTCCAATAACCAAAATATAGTGATAATTATCAAAGCAGGTAGAAGAATTTCAAAAGAATGAGTCACTCGAGGTGGAACTCCTTGTGGCATTTCGATCATTAACCCGCTTTCTTGAACCTTCTTAAAAATTTCAGTAACTAAGACCCCAACCAAAATTGCCACAAATAACCCTTCACCACCTAAATTATTAAGTAAAATCCTTAAGGAGAAATCACCAATCGATTTAATCCCTTCTTGACCACTAACTCCAATAGGCAATGACACTATCAAGAATGCCACTATACTAATCATCCCTAAATGGACCTTATCCAATTTATAATATTCACCCAAGTTATAAGCAACCCCAAAAGAGATAAAGAAGCCCATTAAGCCATATGATAATTGAAAAGGCACCATCATTACTGGTCTATATAGAAGAGCCAACTTTCTAAGCTCATTTAGAAGTTCAATCGAAGTCTCTTGGGGTAAAGGTGGGAATGCTAAAATTAAAAATAAACTTCCTACAATGATCATCGGTAAAGCAAAAGTAACAAAAGCATCTCTAATCGCAACTAAATACGGAAATTCAATAATCTTTACCACATAAGGCATCATCTTCTCTTCTATATACTTTAATAATTTCTCCATAGACCTTAATCACCTCTTATAATAATTAGTCTATCAAAGATAATGCCTCATCCAACGCTTGGTCACCATCTGCAACTGCGTATGTCATCGAATCTATTACTTTTACCGGTTTCCCTAACTCCTCAACTTTTTCCTGCATATACCTCACTTGTGGTCCTAATAAGACTACATCGATATCATCTGCTTCTTCGTTTAATTGACTTGAACCTACAGATTTGACTTCAACATTGAGTCTTCTCTCATCTGCTGCTTCTTTCATTGTTCTAACTAATAAACTAGTCGACATACCAAAGCTACATACTAATAAGATATTGACATTATTCATACTCTCACCTCGCTTTAGCTAATCTAGCTTAAGAATACCACCATCTATAAATATAAATCTTACATTAAAAGATTTTACATAATTAATTGCTAATGCTCAAAAATTCGTGTTAATTATACTTGCAATCTAGTTATTAATTTGTTTATCACAGAAGTGTTATCAATATAATTCTGCTAATTATGCTTAATTATCTTCATTACATAAGCTAATTCACTTAAAGGGAACCTAATATTAAATTCATCTTCTATATTTCTTATCTTATTTGCTATAATCTTAATCTCTTCTTTATTTTCTTCCTTAATTCTATCTATCTCAATCAACTCTTCTTCAGAAATTTCTATTTCTTCTCCTTTAATTAATCTTTCAATAGTACAACCTAGATGCATAATTAAACCCACTTTTACCTCTTTATCTAGTTTAATATTCAGACTAATTTCTAGCTTACTAATTAAATCTTTAATTGCTGTTAGTACTAGCCTAGGATTGACAAATTTCAAATAATGATTAAATGTATCTTCTATTCTATCATAAATTTCATTTACTTCTTTATTCTCTTGATTAACAACGGTTATTTTAGCCTTAATTAAATTCTGTAATTCTTTGATACCTTGCCTTGCTAAGAGACTCTGTAATGAAATAAATGGTACTTCCTTTACTTGCGGGTCAAAAGTACCTACAATTGCTAAGACATCCTTCTCTTCCATAATCTGATTAATGTAATCTTTATTTTTTTCTAATCTATTAATACTAATAGTTAAGACTTTTATCTTCTTCTCTTTAATTAGCGGAATCGACTCTGTAATTAATTTCTTTAGCTTAATAGCACTTCCTTGACCGGTCATACATACTGCTAAAATAACCTTTTCTTCCTGACCTGTCTCACTCTCCCCTAACTTATTTACTCCTAATCGTCCCGAAAAAGAGCTCATATCTTCAACTGTTTCTGCTAATTCGTCTAAAGTAACTTCGGTAAAAACTGCTTTTCGAGTAGCCTCTAATACCATCGGTGTACTAACTAAATCTACAGTTCTAATCGGAATCTTTAACTCTTTAGAAAGAATTTCACCAAAAGTAATCAGTGAACCCATATCTACTAACAATAATATACCTTTTCCTTGCTCTACATCGTTAACGACACCTTTAACTATCTCTAATATCTCTTCAGGACTTCTTTCTAAGGGCATATCAACACCGACAGCATGGTCAGCATTGAGTAAAGTATTAGCTACATCAGCCATAGAAGTAGCTGCTGCACTGCCATGAGTAATTACTACTATCCCTACTTTCCCCTGTTCTTCACCTTCTTCAAGGCCAGAATATAGAAACATAGCAATAAAACCAACTTCATCACGAGGCACATTGATACCCACTTTAGTCTCTAACAAGTCAACCATCTTATTAGCTACTATAAATTCTTTTTTATGGTTAGCTTTAATTTCATCTAAATGAGGATTATTAATCTCTTTACCTGCTTCAATTCTTTCTAAAGTAGCACTAAGGTGCATCGCCAAACCAAATAAAATTCTACTCTCTAGCTCTTTATCTAATTCTCCCTCAGCTAATACAAGCATCTCCTTAGCGACCTCAATGATCTCTTTGTCCACTATCTTTTCTAACTCTTCTTCTTTAGCAGTTTCTTTATCTTTAAATTTATTTAAGAAACGTTTAAAGAAGATATCAATATCAGCACTTAATAATCTATTGATCTCTTGTTGTTGGATTCCTTTTGTTTCTAGCTCTACCATCTGTCTTTCTAGAGTTTCATATATATTATCAAATCCTTCTACAAGGCTAACATGTTCCTTCCCTTCCCCCAAATCAGAATTAGCATTGACAATAAGTTTATCACCAATATACTTCAAAACATTTCTTAACTCAACTCTATTATCTTCAATCTTTAAGATTCCTTCCTTAACATGAGAGGATAATCTATCTAAACCTATCTTAATTACTGGCTCATTTCCTGAAAGATGATCTAGAAAAGCCCGCGCACAACATAGTTGAATATCACTCTTCAATTGCCCAATATTTCCCGGACAATTATATAGTAACAAAGCCCGTAGAACCTCTCTAGTCACTTTTACAGTAGCATTCATACGAGCAGCTTCTTCTTGAAAGAAAATTTTTATTAATCGTAACCTTTCTTTTAGAGGTCGTTCTGATAAAGGAGGTAGTTCAATAACCATCGGAATCCGCCGCGTAAAAGTCCGTAACAGACTAGACTCTGGAGACTCTGTTGTCGCAGCAATTATTAATAAGTTAATCTTTCTATCAGCTTCTGTCTCGCCTAACTTTCTATATAATCCTTTATCGATTAAGTAAAATAACATCTCTTGACCTTCCGGCGGCAAACGATGAATCTCATCTAAAAATAGAATTCCATCCTCTGCCTTCTCTATTAGACCATCCTTTTCTCGTTTCGCTCCGGTAAAAGCACCTTTAGCATACCCAAAGAGCTGTGAAAGTAATAGTTGTGGATTATTAGCATAATCAGCACAATTAAAAGACACAAACGGTGCATCATTAGTTAGTCTTTCAGTTTCAATAGAAAACCTATGCATCAATTCAGCAAACATAGTCTTCCCCACACCAGTTGGTCCTAGAATTAAAGTATGAAGCCCATTAGGAGGATAAATAATAGCAGCCTGTGCCTGTTGTACTTGTGTCTTTAAACTCCCTTCATTCCCTATTAAATTGGATAGTATATAATCTTCTTTTTCTGAAGAAGGTTTATTCTTTAAATTAACCTTAAATTTAGGCTGTAATCTATCCTTAGATACTACTTTAGATTTTACTTCCGAGTTAATACTAGCTTTTTTTGCCTCCGACTTCACCTTTGACTTAGAAATTCCCTTATGACGTATATTATTTCTAAATAACTCTTTACTACTACTAAACTTCAAATGCTCTTCTTCTAACATCACTCCACTAACTTCTTCTACAAACTCTCTATCTAAAAAATAGACTGGCTTACCAGTAATCTTAATTACTTCTCCTTCCTTATGGAGGCTATTTAGGTCACGACTAGCATTACTGCGAGCAATCCCCAACTCATCAGCAATATCACCCGCACTAAATCCAATTTTTAGTCTATTCCTAAGTTTATCTAAACTTAATCTATTATAACAAACCTCTTTTAACTTATGATATACTTTCTCCTTTCGCCTCATATATCTCCCTGCCTTTTTTATTGCTATAAATGTTATTGGCTAAATAAGGTCACCAACCCCCACTAAGTCTATCTTATATTATAACCTAGGTTAAACAGAGTATTAACAATTTAAAGAAGGCCAGAGAAGTTATCTCTGACCTTTAAGAAAAAGGTATATCCTATGCTTTTTTTCTCTTGTTCATAACATCAAACCAAACCGCTACAATAATTATTAATCCTTTCACAATTAGTTGATAGAAAGTATTAATTCCTAAGAGACTCATTCCGTTATTTAGGACTCCAATAATAAAAGCACCAATTATAGAGCCAGTAATCGTTCCATAACCACCAGTTAAACTTGTTCCACCAATTACAACCGAAGCAATCGCATCTAGCTCAAACATTTTGCCTAAATTAGGAGAAGCACCATTTAATCGTGAAGCTAAGATAATACCAGAAATTGTAGCTAAGGTAGTCATAATTGTATAAACCATTAACTTCGTCTTATATACATTAAGACCTGAAAGTCTAGCTGCTTCTTCATTACCTCCAATAGCATATAATCTACGCCCAAACTTAGTATTTCTTAAGGTATATACCCCAGCTAAAACTATTACTGCAAAGATTGCCACTGGTACTGGAATTCCACGATAGCTGAAGAATACTGCAAATGCAAACAGAATACCTAAAATTGCTAAAACAGCCTTCGTAATAACCTCTGACTTCTTTACTTCCATTCCATATTCTTTCTGTTGTTTAACATTCTTATAAATAGAATATAAGATAGTAATTAATCCAATAGCTAAGATTATACCACTAATCCCTTTAGGAATATATCCTCCTCCAATAATCGAAAACACCTTGCTAGTTACTGGTACTGAGCTCCCATTAGATAAAGTTAAAGCTAGACCACGAGCAATAGTCATCATCCCTAAAGTAATGATAAATGGTGGAATATCGTAATGAGCAATCCAAAATCCATTCCATAATCCAATTAAAACCCCACATAAAAGAATCGTCAATAATATCGCTAACCAAGCACTTAATCCAGCCTGCATTAATAACGTAACTACAATTGCTGCTAGCCCTACAATCGAACCAACTGAAAGGTCGATCCCTGCTAATAAGATTACCATAGTCATTCCTACTGATATGATCCCAATAATCGTCACCTGTCGTGCCAAGTTAGTTAGGTTTCGGGGAGTAAAGAAAGCCGGTGATAAAAATGTAAGAATTAGTCCTAAAGCTATCAATGCCAATAAAGTAGCATTATCTTTTAAAAATTTCTTCATGCCTTACTTCCTCCTTTAAAATTTCCTGTAGCATATTCCATTACTTTTTCTTTAGTAGCTTCCTCTCGGTCAAGGTCAGCAACTAATTTTCCTTCACACATTACTAAAACTCTATCACTCATTCCCATTATTTCTGGTAGTTCTGAAGATATCATAATGACAGTAACTCCTTCTTCTACCAACTTATTCATCAATCTATAAACTTCTACTTTAGCTCCTACATCTATCCCTCGAGTAGGTTCATCAAGAATTAAAACCTCTGGCTTAGTAGCTAACCATTTACCAATTACTACTTTCTGCTGATTGCCACCACTTAAAGTATTAACATTAACATCTATATTTGGGGTCTTGATATTAAGCTCATCAACATACTTATTAGTAACCTTACGTTCTTCTAACTTATTAATAACTCCATACTTTGAAACATAATCTAAAGAGGCTAAAGTTGTATTAGTCACAATATCTTGTCCTAATAGTAAACCTAACAATTTTCTATCCTCTGTCACTAAGCCTATTCCTTCTTGAATTGCATCTTGGGGGGAATTTATACTTAATTCTTTCCCATTTAAGTATACTTCACCTGTTGTCTCATCAGGATTAACTCCAAAAATACCACTAACTAACTCTGTTCGCCCAGAACCCATCAGACCTGCAATTCCTAATATCTGACCTTTATACGCTGAGAATGATACATCCTCGACCTTCTTTTCATCAGTTAAGAATGGATGCTCAACATTAATTCCTTTAACCTCTAATGTCTTCTCTCCTTGTTCAAAATCTTGCTTAGGAAACATGTCCTCTATATCACGACCTACCATTCGTGTAATAATTTCATCTAAAGTTATATCTTTAATCCGCGTGGTTTCACCGATGGTCTTCCCATCTCTTAAAACAGTTACTCTATCTGCAATCTCTTCTATTTCTTCCATCTTATGCGAAATATAAATCATACATACTCCTTGAGCCTTTAATGCTCTAATAATCATAAATAAATCTTCTATCTCTCGGTCAGTCAAAGCCGAAGTTGGTTCATCAAAGACCAATATCTCTGCATTTACCGAAAGTGCCTTTGCAATCTCAATCATCTGTTGTTGTCCGACGGTCAATTCCTTAATCAAATCTGTTGGCTGAATATCTGTAATATTTAATTTCTCTAATAACTCTTTAGTTTTAGAATGTAACTTAAACCATTCAATCTTACCACAAAAGTTTGTCTCCTGTTTATCTAAAAATATATTCTCTGTTACACTCAACCCAGGAATAAGGTTTAACTCCTGATGAATAATTGCTACCCCTGCTTCTTCTGCTTCCCTAGTATTGGTAAACTCCTTCAAATCTCCTTTAATATATAGTTCTCCTTCATAAGTAGGATAGGGCCATACCCCACTTAGAACTTTCATTAAAGTTGACTTTCCAGCTCCATTCTCTCCTACTAAAGCTAAAACCTCACCAGTTCTAGCTTGGAAATTAACATGATCTAAAGCTCTAACTCCTGGAAAATCTTTAATTATATCCTTCATCTCTAAGATTACCTCTGACAATTTTACCACCTTTTCTTTTCTTTATTTTAGGCCTGCCCCAACAAAAAGAGCAGACCTAATATAAAATGGTTAATTACTGCTGACCATAAATCTCTTCTTTAGTATGGAAACCAGCCTTAATAACTGTCTCTTCAATATTGTCTTTAGTCACTTTCACGATTGGAGTAATAATTGTCGGTACTTCCATATAACCATTATCTATTAGCTTTTCATATTCAACTACATCTTTAACATCCTTTTTAGAATTCTTAGCTAACTTATAAGCTGTTTCAGCAGCTGTTCTTGCTAAAGGCTTAATCTTCTTAAAGATATCAACTGTCTGGATCCCTTGAGCAACGTATCTAATATTAGTTAAGTCTGCATCAGAACCAGCAACAAAAACCTTATCAGCATCTGCTAACCCTTGTGCTTTTAGAGCAGAAATAACTCCACGCGCCATACCACTATTATTACAAATAAAAGCATCAATATCATTATTATACTTAGTTAAAACATTTTCTGCAGTCGCCATTGCTTTATCCGGAGCCCAACCTTCATGCCATTCTTCAGCAACTAAATTTAAACCTGGAGTCTCCTTAATGATCTTTTTAGCTCCACTAGTCATTGCAATAGCGTTAGAGTCACCTGGCTGTCCTTTAATTAGAACAACATTACCTTCTACTTTACCTTTCTTCTCTTTCAGCCAATCAACCATTGTCTCACCTTGTAACTTACCTACTGCCCAACTATCCTGCATAACGTGAACATCTAAAGGTCCGTTAACTAGCATCGAATCATAACCAACAACCTTAACACCTTCTCTATGAGCCATCTTAACCATGTTGCCTGCTGTACCTGTATTTACAGGTTGCAATACTATTACGTCTACTCCTTGTGCCAACATATTCTCAAATTTAGATAACTGAGTTCTAGCGTTATTGTTTGCCGCAGCAAATACAACTTCTGCACCTAAGCTTTCAGCTTTTTTAATAAACGCTGCCTTATCCTTCTGATAGCGCTCTTCTTGCATCGTCTTCAATAAAAAACCAATCTTAATTTTCCCATTATCCTTCTGTTTAGTGCCGCCAAAGAAACATCCTGTAGCAAATAGACTAACCACCAATAACATAGCTACAACCATTAACCCTTTCTTTCTCATCATCAATAACCTCCTAAGTTTTTTGAATTTTACTATATTTAAATCTCACTTATATTAAAATGCAAACTACATGCCAATTTATAAAATCTTAATTAATCGATCTAAACAAAAAAAAGATGAACCCTATTACTAATAGAGTTCATCCTAGTTAAAAATAATTTGTTATTTTATTGTTGCTTTTTCTAATCACACACATTAACACAGATAACACACTATGGATCATTCTTAAAAAGATAGTGTGTTAAACTTGTGTTAAATCCTAGCACATAAACAACACACTTTTACTGACCGTTCAGTCTCCATCTTATTCATTTGTACCTTCCCAGTCAGCTAAGAACTTTTCAATACCCTCATCTGTCTTAGGATGCTTAAACATCTTTTCCAAAACTCCATAAGGAATCGTAGCAATATCAGAATCAACCATAGCTGCTGCTTTAACATGCTTAGGATGTCTAATACTAGCCGCAATAATCTCAGTATCGATACCATGCAGAGTAAATATCTGACTAATCTCCTTTACTATCTCCACTCCATCATGTCCGATATCATCTAGCCGCCCAATAAATGGACTAACATATGTAGCCCCTGCCCGAGCAGCTAAAAGTGCTTGATTTGGCGAAAAGACTAAAGTTACATTGGTCTTAATTCCTAATTTAGATAGTTGGCTAACTGCTGCCAGTCCATCTTTATTCATCGGAATCTTAATTACAACATTATCAGAAATCTTGGCTAACTCCTTAGCCTCCTTAACCATGCCTTCTGTATCAGTACTAATTACTTCCGCACTAACCGGTCCATCAACTAAAGAAGTAATCTCCTCAATAATATCTTCAAAGTCTACTCCTTCTTCCTTAGCAATTAAAGAAGGGTTAGTTGTCACTCCATCTAAGATTCCTATTCGATTCATATCTCTAATTTCATCAATATTAGCAGTATCAATAAAGATTTTCATTAAATTTACCTCCTATTAAAGTTAAATAATATAAATACATATCTATATGTTGTAAAATTATTATATAGATTATTCATCCTTTTCCGCATCTGAACCACTATATTGTCGTACTCTAAACTCTACACCTAGATTATTAGCAATCTTACGGCATTCATAAATACTAGTCGTTGGATAGTTAACTACTGATAAGACTACCCGGGGAATATACTTCTTACATTCTTCTGTAAATTCTAGAATCGCTGGAAAAGAATCTGACCCAAATTCAGGATTACATAATTGTTGATATTTATTAGCATTCTTAGCATTTAAACTAATCGAAATAACATCAACTAACCCTTCTAAATCCGGTGTTACATTACGCTCATGAATCAAATTTGCTAAGCCATTAGTATCGACTCTTATCGCTACATCATAATTTCTTAACCATTTAGCTACTTTTATTACTACTTCTAATCTAATAAGCGGCTCACCATAACCACAAAAGACTATTTCTCGATATTGGTCAAGAGCCTTCTGTTCTTGTATAGCAGCAATAACCTCATCACTTGTTGGTTCCTCATCCAACCAAAGATTATAGCCTCCTACTCCATCTTTATAGTCTCTAACACAAAATTGACATTCATTAACACAACGATTAGTTATATTTAAATAAAGAGAATCTCCTAATTCATAGGCAATAGTCATCTTCAAACCTCCTTGCAGGCTTAATAATGTAATCCATTATAACATAATCTGGTTGGAATTACAAAATAACGTTAACTAGTCAAACCAAAGACTCGCTCTGCATTCTCTGTTGTTATTTCAGCTATCTTTTCTGCTGAATATGGCAGTATTTCAGCTAGCTTTTCAGCTACATGTTTTACATAAGCAGGTTCATTCCGCTTACCACGATTCGGTTCTGGTGTTAAATATGGAGCATCGGTCTCTATTAGTAGTTTGTCCAATGAAATCTGTTTTACTACTCTTCGTAATTGATGAGCATTATTAAAAGTTAAAACGCCACCGACAGCTATATAAAAATTAAGTTCCATGGCCTCCTTAGCCATCGCTAAATCACCACCAAAACAGTGGATAACTCCTCCAACTTCTTCAGCACCTTCTTCTTTTAATATCTGCATCGTTTCTTCTTCAGCTTCCCGACTATGAATCACTAAAGGTAAGTTTACCTCTTTAGCTAACCTAATATGCTGTCTAAAGACTTCTTTTTGAATCTTCCGGGGAGAGTTATCATAATGATAATCAAGACCAGTCTCACCAATAGCTACTACTTTTTCTTCAGCAGACCACTTTTTCAACTTATGATATGTAGATTCTGTAACACTCTTTGCTTCATGAGGATGAACTCCCACAACAGCATAGATCATATCATATTCATTAGCTAAATCTATAGACCGTTGACTAGACTCCTCATCAGCACCAACATTAATAATATATTTAAGATCATTCTCCCGAGCCCGATTAATAACATCCTCTCTATCATCACTAAAACGAGGAAAGTCTATATGGGCATGAGTATCAACTAACATTAAATTAAATCACTCCTGTTCTAAACCTGAATATTATCAACTAAATTAACTATCTTATACTAAAACAACTCTTATCTCATGAAATATTATAATAGTCTTGATTTTTACTGTAATCTGTTATCTACTTTTAATCCGAAAGCTCTTTTCTGGGCTTCACTGTCAACTATTATTTAACCTGCGCTCCACTATCAATATCTCTATCAACTGTAGTTACAGTTAAGTCTCCTTCGTCATTAGAAGCCGCTAGAATCATGCCATTAGACTTAACTCCAAAGATAGTCGCTGGCTCTAAGTTTGCCACCATAAGCACTTTCTTATCTACTAATTCCTCAGCTTCATAATGCTTAGCAATTCCTGCTACTAACTGTCTCTTTTCTTCTCCTAAAGCTACTTGAACTCTAAGTAATTTATCACTACCTTCAATCTTTTCTACCTCTAATACTTCAGCTACTCGTAAATCTAACTTAGTAAAATCATCAAATGTAATATAATCTTCACTCACTTCTTCTTCATCCTTTCCACCATCTTCTTTTTTTTCTACTTGGTCAGCTTCAACTTGGTTTTCAAAGTATTCTTCAATATCAATTCTAGGGAAGATAGGGTCACCTGAATTAACCTTGATGCCTGCTTCTAGTCCCCCCCATTCTTTAACCTGCTCCCAACTCTGTTCCTCTATATCTTCTTTAATTCCCAACTGTTGCCAAATCTTTTCTGGAGCATCTATTAAGAATGGCTTTAAAGCAATAGCTATAATTCGTAGCGATTCTAATAAATTATAGAGAACTGTACCTAATTCCTCTTTTTTAGCTTCATCCTTTGCTAAGATCCAAGGGGTCGTTTCATCAATATATTTATTAGTCCGTCTGATTAAAGTCCATAGCTGTTCTAAAGCTGTACTAAATTGTAAATTCTCCATATCTTCTGTCATAGCCTCAATCGCTTGCTGAGCGGTCTTCTTTAAATCTTCATCATGATCAGTAGCTGGTCCTAGGCTAGGAACTACTCCCGCAAAATATTTATCTACCATAGCTACTGTTCTATTCAATAAATTCCCTAAATCATTGGCTAAATCCGAATTAATCCTTTGGATAAATGACTCTGTAGAGTAAGAACCATCAGAACCAAAAGCAACCTCGCGCATTAAATAGTAGCGAACAGCATCAACACCAAAATCCTCTACTAATTTAACAGGGTCAACGACATTCCCTTTCGATTTAGACATCTTACCGCCTTCCACAGTTAAAAATCCATGTCCAAAAACTCTATCTGGCAGTTCTAAATCAGCAGCCATTAGAATAATCGGCCAAATAATCGTATGGAATCTTAAGATATCCTTACCTACAATATGTATATCTGCTGGCCAATACTTAGCAAAATCGTCGTCATTGGTCAAATATCCTGCTCCTGTTAAGTAATTAGTCAACGCATCGAACCAAACATAAATAACATGATCATCATCTATCGGTACTGGAATTCCCCAATCAAAAGTCGTTCTTGAAATACAAAGGTCTTCTAGACCATCTTTAATAAAGTTAACCATCTCATTACGTCGAGTCTCCGGTTGAATGAATTCAGGATTTTCTTCTATATAATCTAGTAAGTCATCTTCATACTTAGACATCCTAAAGAAATAACTCTCTTCTTCTACCCATTCTGTCTCCCGCTGACAATCGGGACACTTCCCATCTTCTAACTGTCTTTCTAGCCAAAATGTCTCACACGGAGTACAATACCAGCCTTCATATTTATCCTTATAAATATCTCCTTGCTCATATATTTCTTTAAAGATATGCTGCACTACATCTTCATGTCTCTCTTCTGTAGTTCGTAAAAAGACATCATAATCAATCTCTAATAGACTCCATAAGTCCTTAAAAGAAGATACAATCTCATCTACATACTCCTTAGGCGTTACATTATGCTCTTTAGCTGTTCTCTCAATCTTCTGACCATGCTCATCAGACCCAGTCAAGAATCTTACATCATACCCCTGCAACTTCTTAAAACGAGCAATAGTATCTGCTGCGGTAGTAGTGTAAGTATGTCCAATATGTAACTTATCATTAGGATAATAAATCGGTGTCGTAACATAAAAAGTTTCCTTTGTCATCTATCTCACTCCTTTATAAATAAAAAACTCCCGTCGCCTGAATTATCAGGGACGAGAGGTATAATCACCTTCCGTGGTACCACCCTAGTTATTACTATTAAGTAATCACTCATACAGAAATAACGGTTCTGTTAATCCGATACAGTCTACTTAACTTCGACTATATAGCTCTAGGACCATCTTCAATATCTCAGTCATTACCACTTCTCAGCTAACGTGGTTCTCTGTAAATAACTTTAACATCTACTCTTCCCTTCATCGCTTTTTAATACCTTATTATCTTTTAGCTATATCTTCTCCACTTTACCTTAAAATATACACAAATATAACAGGTTTGTCAAGTATTTATTCCTACTTCTTTAAGTTATATACTTCACCACCTAATGGAGACCCTTCTTTATCTAGCTTTCCTTTAGCAACTAACTGGTCTAATCTTTCTACTAGACCATTTCTATCTAATACTATCCCTTCTAACTCTTTATTAATCTCTTTTAACTTAACTAAAAGGTCAGTCTCATAAATAGGTAATTGATTAACTACTGCCTCATAAAATTTATCTATGTCTGCTTCTGTTTTAGACTCTAATTCATCAAAAGGATTTTCAGTATGTGGACTAGTCGTTTTAGCAATTCTAATTCTTACTGCCATAGTACGACCAAAGATAGCTGAGGAAACAAATGTGTCTCCAGATTCTAAATATGGTAATCGCTTTGCTTCTTCAGCTGTTAAATCAGTCTCTTGCTTAATCGTATCAATATCAGAAGCCCTTACAGTTCTAAATACAAACTTAGTATTTAATTGAGCAGTAACAGTATCTTCTAATAAAGTAGGTCTCTGTGTAGCTAAGATTAAGAAAGTTCCATACTTTCTACCTTCTTGTGAAATCTCCTTAATCACTGATTTAGCTGGTGAATCATAGCCTTTAGGAGCAAAATTATGTGCCTCATCAGTAGCAATCACAAACGGTGGAAAGTAATCAACTGACTCCCCTAAATATTCAGCATCTTTGTAATCTCTTCGTTGTCGATATAGATTCCCTAATAAATATGTCGCAAAGACCTGCAATAACCAGATTGGACCTTGAATTACCACTAATTTACGAGCCTTTAAAGTTAGTTCTATATCAGTGATACTTTGATTAAAGAGTCCATGTCTCTTCAATTTATTTAAACGCCAGATCAAACCACTAATTGAACTTAAATGTAAGCTGCCATAGTCATTTAACAGACCTAAATAGTTTTGATATTCTTCTTTTTGGTGTCCATTTACTTCACCTGACTTTAATCTACGTTGAATCTTATTCTTACCTAAATTTAATGCTTCTCTTAGATCTTGCAACCGAGTCTCAAAAGTGAATAGTGAATCCCTTCTCCCTTCAGGATTATGTAAACTCTCTACCACATTTACCATCGACTCAGTAAGATTACTTGCTGCTGCAAGAAGGTCTATTAAATCCTTAGTATTTAAGTCCTCAAAGTTAACACCTACATCTTGTCCCACCTGAAAGACCTCAAAATCATCACTAAAATCATCTTCATAGCCTGCTGGCAAACCCGGAAAATTATTACTGAAATCCATTTCAAAATGTGGATCAAAGACTACAGTAGGAACCTTTAGTTTCATCAACTCTTCTAATATAACCCTCATCCCAAAAGACTTTCCTGAACCAGAACCACCGATAATCCCAATATGCGGATACTGATGCATAGCTCGTACCTTAAAATTAAAAGGAATTCCATCTTGTTCTACTACTTCTTCTCCTTCTAATAAAGGTGCCACTCCTTTTAATTCAGAATCCATCTCTTTAGCCATCTCTTCAGTTCCTTTAATAATACCCAGAACTAACCCTTCCTTAGGGCTCTCTTTTACCATTATATCCTTAACTTCATCAAAATGCGGCACTTCTACTACTGCCCCAGTCTTAATTGGATAAGCAGCTTCTGTCAATAGCCTTACCTTAGCTATATTTATTTCATCCTCATCTATGTTATAACCAATACTTCGCAAAGACTCAATAACACCTCTATCTACAAAACTATCCTTAATTGATAAAGGAATAAAACGGTTATAAGATTGAGTTTCTACTACCTCTCCTAATGGATTATCCAAGTCACCATCCATAACCTTTAGTATTTCGTTACTACGAAATTTCTTGCTTTCTGATGCAACATAGACCTCTTGCTGTGTAGTTAAACCAACAACCTGCATTCATTTCACCTCGCCTTAATATACTCTTCCTTTACGTTTAGCGTAGAATAATCTGCGTTTTAAATCCGAATCTAAATAAGCATCAACTAAGCTCTCCATCATTTGATCTGAAATTCTAACCTCATGATCGACAATGTCTAGCCAAATCGGAATGCCTCTACCCGCTTCTGGCGTTAATGTATATACTAGATTAGCCATTGACCTTAGATTAGAATCTTGTTCTTCTAAAAGATCAATCCCAATTACCTGAGGGTCACGACTTGTCCGCATAAAAGCCGTCTTTAAACCAGATTTAAATTCTAAAGCCAACATCTCTCCCGCTTCTAATAAACCAAAAAGCAGTTCTCGATCATAATAATCCTTTAACTTATTTAGTTCCAAGCTGTCAGGATGCACTTCTCGTCCACTACCCTCAATTAACTGCTTACTAATCTCTTGCGTACCAATCTCTTCAATAACCCCTAGAAGTAAAACTTCTTCTCTAATAGCCAGCTTCTTTAACTCTTCCCATTTTTCTTCCGACTCAATACGATACCTAATCAACGACCCATCTAACATAATTAATTTAGGTTTCCACTCTTTTATTGCCTTAATAGCTACTTCTAGCTCCAAAGTTGCTAACTTTGAAATTCTAATTCTACTAGCTGCTTCTTGTTCACTAACTCTAACCCCTCTATCCTGTTGTTTATCTTTAAACTCAAGAATCTCCTCTTTTGAATTTGAAACTAAAGGACAGAAAAGATCATTCTTAATAATATCTTCTTTTTCAGTATTCTTAGCTAAAGCCTGCAATAGATAAAGATAATGAGGGTAGTTACTACCTATCTTATTAACTGAACCATCAACTCCAACAATTACTTTCTCTCCTAACCAAGATTTAAGTTTATCTTTAGACAACCTTTCTAATTTAATTATTCTACCTATTCTACGTTTAATTTCATTTCTTAAATTAATAGAGTTCAAATCTCCTTGCCTTGAATACTTCTGCTGTAGCTCCTGATTAGTATTTATTAAGCTATTCTTAAGTCCATCAGAAATTTCTAACATTAACTCACCACCTTTTCAATTAACAGTACTAAACTTATTTTTATATTATTTTGCCTTTATAGATTAAAAATTACTTTATTTTAAAAAAATTACTGTCAACTATTGACTTTCATTGGAAATTATAGTATAATTTATTTAAGGTTAACTGTCGAAAGATGAAAAAGAAAAAGGAGGTATTGCAAATGAAGTCTACAGGTATTGTAAGAAAAGTAGATGAATTAGGAAGAGTAGTGATTCCTGTTGAATTAAGGCGAACACTTAGAATAAATGAAAAAGACGCTCTAGAAATCTATGTAGATGGCGAAAGTATCATCCTTAAAAAATATGAACCAGCTTGTGTTTTCTGTGGTAATGCTGGGGAAACTACTGTTTTTAAGAATAAAATGGTTTGTAAAGACTGCCTGGCTGAAATTTCAGAAACTGCTTAATCAAAAATTACATATAGTATTAAAGAATAACTGATATGAGTTATTACAAGAGGTGGATAGAAGAACTAACTATCTACCTCTTTTTAACGTTAATTGCAATTGCCTCTTCGTAAACTTCACTTTTAGGTAAATCTCTCTCTTTAGCAACTAATTTAATTGCTTCCTTCTTAGTAACACCTTTATCCATTAATAATTCTACATGTTCTAAAATAGACAACTCCTTCCAAGCAGCATCTTTCTGCTTAAACTTCTTAAGATTTACTCCATCTAGGACAATTGTAATCTCTCCTTTAGGATTCTTTGTCTCAAAATGAGATAAGACTTCACTAATCTTACCTGCAATCTTTTCTTCAAACTTTTTAGTAATCTCCCGCCAAACAGCTATCTTCCGATCACCTAAAATATCTAACATATTCTGCAAGCTGTCCTTCAATCTATAAGGCGACTCATAGAATACTATAGTTCTTGTTTCAGCACTTAATTCTTTTAATCTATCCTTTCTCTGCTTCCCTTTGCGTGGTAGAAAACCTTCAAAAACAAATTTATCCGTAGGTAATCCAGAAGCTACTAAAGCCGCTGTCATAGCCGTCGGTCCCGGTACAGGTATAACTCTAATATCTTCTTTATCAGCCAAAGAAGTTAACTTATATCCTGGGTCAGATATTCCTGGCATTCCAGCATCCGAAACTAAAGCTATCTCTTCCCCACTCTTCAATCTTTCAATAATCTTTTCACTCATCTCTTCCTCGTTATGTTCATGATAACTAACTAAAGGAGTATCTATCTCATAATGGTTTAGTAAATTTTGAGTTCTCCTAGTATCCTCCGCAGCAATATAGTCAACTTCCTTTAAAATTCTTAAAGTCCTTAAACTAATATCTTCTAAATTACCGATTGGTGTTCCGCATATATATAAATTCCCTCTACTCATATACTATTCCTCCTTGATTATTCTTCCTTCTCGTTAATTAAGTCTAATTTTTGTTGCCTACTATATTGTTTAATTTCATACTCTCGTTTTTGTGCTTTACTCCTCGTACTGTACTCTTCATAGTACACTAATTCTACTGGTCCCCTACCTCGAGTATATTTAGCCCCACGTCCTTCATTATGTTCCTTAGTTCTTCTTTTAAAATCAGTTGTATAGCCAGTATATAGTGTATCATCTGCACAACTTAAGATATAGACATAATGTCCCATCCTAATCAACTACCTTATCTTCATTATCAGTTCCATAATATATATCTAAAACTTCTTGCGTATATTCACCATTATCTTGGTAAATAATTAATGGCTTGTCTATTACTAAGCCAGGTTTAGCACCTTTAACCCCTTTAACTAAGATTAAATTACATCTCTTATCTTGCTTGGGATAAATTAGCCGCAAATTTTTAGGTTGTAAGTTATGTTGACTCATTAATGTTAATATTTCATCTAATCTCTCTGCACGATGAACATAAGCAACCTCTCCACCAAATTTAACTAAATAAGAGCTAATATCAATTATACCTTCTAGCTCAACCTTGACCTCGTGCCTAGCAATAGCGATACTCTCTTTTGGACTAACCTTCCCTTGTCCAACTGGTAGATAGGGAGGATTACTGACTACTACATCAAAACTTTCAGCTATAAATTCTTCCTTTAAATTTCGTATATCTAACTCTTCAATCTTAATTATATCTTCAAGATGATTATATTTAATGCTTCTTTGGGCCATATCTACTAGCTCTGTTTGTATCTCAACTCCTACTATTTGAGCAGGATTATTTCTGGTCGTTATTAGGAGTGGAATTACTCCGGTTCCTGTACCTAAATCAATTACTTTATCACCAGCTCTAACATCTATAAAGTAAGCTAACAGAACAGCATCTATAGCAAATGAAAAATGTTCTTTACTTTGAATAACTTTTAGATCATCGTGAATTAAGTCATCTAATCTTTCCTTGGGTTTTAATTTAACCTTTGGCAACTTCATCAACCTCAGCATTAGGATCTAATTGAATATCTAATAATCCCATACAAAAGAGACACTCTCCCTTTCGCACCTCACCATAATTAAGATGGCAGATATGAAACCCTTCCTCATATAACTTAGCTAAGTTATTATAACCTTTTCTTTCTTCTTCCTCATCCTCATTCTCCTTCTTTTCAAACAGTAATGATTTTAAATTATCATTCTCTTCTCTTAACTCTTCATTCTCTTTATATAACTTATAAGTAATCTTCTTTATCTCCTGAAATTCATTATTTAACATATTAAATTGTTCTTGAAATTTAGCTAGTAAACCTAAGATCTCTTTCACTGTCAAATACCTCCATAAAAACATTCTTTGCATTATATTCGTGATAATTAAAATTAATCCTTCCTAAATACAATTAATTATTAAAGTCATACTTATATTATATGCGAAAGACTACTAGATATTACAATTAAATATATAAGAAAAAAGGTATCCTATGGATACCTTTTTAAATCTTAATATTTTAATCTTTATTTTCTTCAACTTCATCTATCTCATCAACAGGAACCTCTATCCTGTCATCATCACCTAGATTAACAGTTACTGTCTCCTTTACTACGTTCAATTTAGTAATCTCACCGGTACCTATATCTGTTTCTACTTCATCACCGACATTCGGCATTTCTTTCTTAGTCTTCTTATAATTATCACATTCATACTTCAGACAACACATTAGTCTACCACATATTCCTGAAATTTTAGCCGGATTCAAAGAGAGATTTTGAGCTTTAGCCATCTTAATAGAAATTGGTTCAAAATCACGCAACATCGTTTCACAACATAATTGGCGACCACAAGGACCTAGACCTCCTACCATCTTCGCCTCATCTCTAACGCCAATTTGACGTAATTCAATTCTAGTCTTAAATATAGCAGCTAAATCTTTAACCAACTCTCTAAAATCTACTCTTCCATCAGCTGTAAAGTAAAAGATAACTTTATTTCTATCAAAAGTATACTCTACATCAATCAATTTCATTGGTAAACCATGTTCTTTAATTTTCCTTAAACAGATATCAAAGGCTTCTTCTTCATCTTCTTCATTCTTTTGCTTCTTCTTTATATCACTAGAAGTTACTTTTCTTTGCACTTCCTTTAATGGAGAAACTATCTCTTCTTCGTTAACTTCATGTGCCGGAATCACTACCTCACCAAACTCTGTTCCTCGTGAAGTCTCTACAATTACATTATCACCAACAACTAATTCTATATCTTTAGGATCAAAATAATATATTTTACCTGCTTCTTTAAATGTTACACCTACTACAGTATACATCAATTATCACACCCTTTTTTCTTTTATCTTCAGTAGCATCACCTCTAAAGCAAGTTGTAATTTAACATTAGTATTCTTGATCAAATTACTAATTTCCTCTACATACTCAATGACTGATTGTAGTTCAGTGAACGTATACTCTTTGCTTAATTCAATTATATCTTCCTCATAATCAAAATTAACTATTAAATCTGTATTTTTACTACCTTTATATAAAATTAAGTCACGATAGAACATCTCTATATCTTTTAATATATTATTTATCTCATCTTTATAATCTAAAATCTCCTTTACCAACTCAAACACTTCCACTAAATCTAAGTTTAATAGATCTTTAATCTTATCCAGAATTTGACTTCTCCTTAATAAGAATGATTCATCCTTAGATAAAGTTATAGCCTTGTCCAAACTACCATCAGCTAATACTGCTCTTTTTCTAGCTTCTTGAGTTTTTAATTTAAACTCACTAATTAGTTTATCAGTAATCTCGTCTACTGTCAAAGAACGAAATTTGACAATTTGACAACGAGAGGTAATTGTCGGCAATAATAACTCTTCTTTAGGTGCCAATAGAATAATAATTGCATAAGATGGTGGCTCTTCTAAAGTTCTTAACAAACTATTCGCTGCCTGTAAATTCATCTTTTCAGCCTCTTCAATAATATATATCTTCCATTCACTTTCATAAGGCTTATATGAAATCTGTTGTTGCAAATTACGTATCTGATCTATCTTTATCGAACTGCCATCAGGTGAAATTTTAATAATATCTGGATGGTTTCCATTATTAAACTTGCGACAGGAAATGCATTCATCACAAGCATCTAACTCTAACTCTTTACAATTAATTGCTTTAGCAAATTGAAAAGCAACAAACTCTTTGCCTACTCCCTCTTTACCAGTAAATAAATAAGCATGGCTAATTCGTTCATTATCTATAGCATTTTGTAGTAATTTAATCGGAAGTTCCTGCCCTACAACATCTGTAAAGCCCATAAGTACTACCCTCTCCCAATCTAAAATAATTTAATCCGTATTAATTATGCTTGAAGTCTAATTATAAAGTTAACTTAACTATAAATATCAACTAACATTCCTCTTACTTCATCTAGACGGTCTAAGATTTCCATCTGTGTAGCTTGTTTATCTAAAACTAATCTAGTTAATTCCTCTAGCGATTCATCCACCTTTTCAACCAAAGTATACACTTTATGATTACCAGACCCATAACTACTATACTCTTCTTTTACTTTATACATTTTTTCTACTGCTTCTTTAACAAATTTCTGTACCATCTTCTTATATCGAACTAGTTCTTTAAAAGTACGTTTCTTACTTAATCTCTCTCCTTGCTCATCGATTAATCCTAAGAGTTCATCTAATTTAGCCTTTATCTCTCTACCATGTACCTCTTGTAATGTATCTAAAAAGTCACTCTTTTTACTCTTAACAGAGTCTGAAGACTTTATATTAGATTTAGATAGAATTTGATTCAAATCTTGCTTTAATTTATTTTGAATCTTCATCACTTATTAACCTCTTTTCTATTCGATTCACTAATCTCTTAAAGATTGTCTCTACATCCTGATGAGCATCTATTACTTCAAAACGGTCTTCCTGTTTAGCTAAATCCAAATAACCATTCCTAACTCTTTGATGGAAAGAGATTTTCTCCTTCTCTATTCGATCTCCTACTCCTTTTTCAGAATTGTCTTGAGCTAAATCTCTAGCTCTTTGCAGTCCGACTTCTGGTTTTATATCTAATATAAAAGTTATATCCGGTTGTAAACCAGTTGTAGACATTAAATTTAATCGTTTTATCAACTCCATATTTAATTGACGACCATAGCCTTGATAAGCTAAAGTTGCATCGCTAAATCGATCACAAAGAACTACTTTACCTTCACCTAAAGCCGGTTTAATAACTTCTATTACATGTTGTACCCTACTAGCAGAATATAACATAAGTTCAGTCTTAGGTTGCAAGTTATGTAATTTGTCATCTAATAGCACCTCTCTAATCCTATCTCCTACTTTAGTTCCACCTGGTTCCCTAGTCTTAACCACTTGGTAACCTTTCTTAAGTAAATAGGATGCCAACAAATCAATCTGTGTAGATTTGCCAGCCCCTTCTGGCCCTTCTAATGTAATAAATAATCCCTTCATCTTCTATCTCATCACCTTCTTATTCGGCTTACTTTTATTATTCTTGAAAAAAACTTATTCTCCTTTATAGAATTTAAGCTTGTATAAAATTTGTCACTTTTGGTAAGGTTATATTATGTAAGGAGGCGATTCTATGTATCGAAGTAGAGAAGAATTTGAAAACAAACACGGCATAGATAGACATAGATTCCTAACTTTGTGGGCATTAGGAATGTCTGATACAGAGTTAGCTGTCTCATTAGATATCTCTCCTAAAAAAGTTAAGACAATTAAAGACGAACTACATAAAAACCATCATTAATTATAATTAATTTCGTCAAATAAAAGTGTCTTTATTCTATGTAAATAGTCATCATATTGAGGGTCAATCGGTAGAGTCTTTACTAATCTATCTTCACAGTTCGAACAGATTATTCTATCATTAATCTTAATTCCATTCACTTGTTTTTTTGTACAGATAAAACAAAAATCGGTACTCGCCATTATCTTTCCCTCCCTATATTGATAGTATACACTTTTATCTTATGCACCTTAAGTACTTACCGTGAATTAAAGATAATATTTTAAAAAAGACTCTTCTAAAATAGAAGAGTCTTTTGGTCTAATAATTAATCTAAGTTATAATTAGGTGCTTCCTTAGTAATAGTTACATCATGAGGATGACTTTCTTTAAGTCCTGCACCAGTAATTCTAATAAATTCAGCATCAGTTCGTAAAGAATTTATATCAGGTGTACCACAATAACCCATGCCGGCTCTTAATCCACCAACTAATTGATAAATAGTTTCTGCTAAAGGTCCCTTATAAGGTACTCGTCCTTCAATGCCTTCCGGCACTAATTTCTTCTCTTCTTCTTGGAAGTAACGGTCTTTACTCCCTTCTTTCATTGCTCCAAGTGAGCCCATGCCTCGATAAACTTTATAACTTCTACCTTTATAGATTTCTCTTTCACCTGGACTCTCTTTAGTACCCGCTAATAGGCTACCTAACATCACTGTGCTTGCTCCTGCTGCTAATGCTTTAACAATATCACCTGAATACTTAATGCCTCCATCAGCAATTACCGGAACATCATGCTTCTTCGCCTCTTCTGCACAATCATAAACAGCAGTAACCTGTGGTACCCCAATACCTGCTACTACACGGGTTGTACATATCGAACCTGGACCTATCCCAACTTTAACAGCATTAACTCCAGCATCTATTAAATCCTTAGTCGCCTCTGCTGTCGCTACATTCCCTGCTATTAAATCTAAATCTGGATATTTATTCTTAACCTCTCTTACTAGATCAATCACTCCCATAGAGTGACCATGAGCAGTATCAATAACTAAGATATCGACACCCGCCTCTACTAAAGCTTCAATTCGACTCCATGTATCTCTCGATGTACCTACAGCAGCACCAACTAAAAGACGCCCTTGACTGTCTTTAGCAGCATTGGGATACTTTTCAGCTTTTTCTATATCTTTAATCGTTATTAAACCTTTTAAGACATTATCTTCACTAACCAAAGGTAACTTCTCTATTTTGTGACTCTGTAGAATTTCCTTTGCCTCTTCTAAAGTAGTCCCTACTGGTCCAGTGACTAAGTTATCCTTAGTCATAATATGTTTAAGTTTTTGATTAAAATCTTTTTCAAATCTTAAATCACGATTAGTGATAATCCCTACCAACTTCATCTCTTTTTCATTACTAATTATAGGAACCCCTGATATTCTATACTTGGACATTAAATGTTCTGCTTCATAGGCAAAATTTTCTGGCGTTAAATAAAATGGATCAACTATTACCCCGCTCTCTGAACGTTTAACCTTGTCCACTTCTTCTGCCTGTTGCTTCGTAGACATATTTTTGTGAACGATTCCAATTCCACCTTCTCTAGCCATAGCAATTGCTAATTCTGCTTCTGTAACTGTATCCATTCCTGCACTCAATATCGGAATATTTAGATTAATATTAGTTGTCAATCGAGTAGAAACATCTACATCCTTAGGTAATACATTAGATTTAGCCGGCATCAATAAGACATCATCAAAAGTAAGTCCTTCTTTTGCAAACTTATCTTTCACTTGCACACCCTCCTAATTTAATTCATAATATTAAAAAACCTAAGCATAGTTATATCAAAAACCATACTTAGGCTCACTAACGGATTTATAATTAGAGTTAAAGATAATCCCTAATTAAAATTCGTAGTCAAATGGTTTACGGCCATTCGGTAGAAACTTTCGAGCCTTATCCTCGAAGATATACGAACCAATAGTTCTTTCTGCAATTAATTACTGCTTGTTTTTTATTATACAATTGTAGATTACTGATTAAATTTTTAATTAGTTTATCAAAATTATTTAGGAGTGTCAAGGAAAAGCAGTTACTAAGTCAAAGTCTGAATTTTCAAAGAATTCTTTAGATGTTTAATTGTGTAACATTCTAGCATATTCGCTATACCTTTAAACTCTTGTACCGAATTTAATTCTGGCCATTCTGATTTAGGTAGAGTATTTAACCATACAATTTCTTTTACTTGCCTTTTAATTCTTCTTAAATTCATTACTGCTTCATCTAATTCTATAGTTTTAGTATCACTCATAATAAAGACCACTGTTTCTGGGCTTAATAAATCAACATATTGAGAATGAAAAGTCTTGAGTGTTTGATTAAAGTTTGTAGTCTTACCCCACTGCTTACTTTGGCTAATTATCTTAGCCATTGTCTCTTCAAAAGAAAGATTACTTGTAAAAAATTCGGTAACTCTTTCTAAATCCTCAGAGAATATAAAACTTTCCATATTTCTAACTGCACTAGCAATACCATACATAAATTGTAATACAAAAGTAGCATACCTAGCCATCGAATCAGAAACATCACAGATTAATAGAAATTCTGGTTTCTTAATCTTCTTAGTCTTATATTCTAACTCAAGCATTGCCCCTCCGTACTTAATATTCTTTCTAATTGTTCTCCTTAAATCTAATTTGCCCGTCTTTTTACTCTGCTGAAACCTTCTTGAAATCTTAGTAGCTAATCTATGTGATAGTTTCTTAATAATCATCGTTACCTTTGGTAATTCTTCATCTGAAATTCTTTTCATATCCTGAGTTATTAATGATTCTTCCTCTTGTTGTAAACTAGATATTACATTTTCAATTACTACATCCATATCTAAATCACCAGTCATCTTAGCTTCAATCTTCTGTTTCTGTTCATCTCCCTCATCTTGATTCCTCAATTGATTCTTCCAATAATTTAAAGTACCACTAACCATCCGTTCTAGCATTGGCTGAGCATGAGAAGAATGACTAAGATGTCCAGGAAAGCTTTCTTCTATAAACTTTTTAATCTTCTCTTTTATCTCGGGATCGAGTTTTGAATAGATTTCTTTTTGGTCTTCAGTAAAACTTAATGGAACTTCCTCATCTTTATCCTCATCAACAACACTTTCTTTTTTAAACTTTAATTCTTCTGCCTCTTTTTTAGCCTCTTCTTGTTGCATCATCTTCTCTTTTCTTATTCTTTGTTGATATACCTTATCCTCTAAAGAGACAAAGAACGAATCAAAAGCTTTATCAAAGATCTTTTTCTCATAACTATCCTTGACCAATAAAGAACATAAAGTTGTTCTTACTTCTTCTTTCTTAATAATATCGACTAATTTTAATGCTTCCAAAGCCTCAATAGACTCAGCTAAACTAATTCTAATTCCTAAATTACGAAGTATCTGAATAAATTTAACGATATTATTCTCTACATAATCTGGTAGACCCTCATCAAGTGAGCTAGTAAGTAATTTTTGAGCTTCTTCAAATTCTTCATCTACCTGTACATAGCCATCATCTTCTAGATTACACATTTAAGCTCACCTCTCTTTTCTCTTAATCACTCTTTAGTGCTTCTTGACTTAATTTTTTAGCACCTAACTCTTCAAAATTATCTAAATCATCTTTAGTCTTTAAAAAGAGAGTTCTAGTTCTATGAATTAACTCCGGACTCAAACGGTCAGCATCTAATCCAGCTAAGGCGCGTGCCCAATCTAAGGTCTCGGAAATAGAAGGCAGTTTCTTAAGTTCTAAATTAGTTCTTAAATAACTAATAGCCGCTGCAATCTGTTTTGATAATTCTTCACCAATATTAGGCACCTTAGTCCGAATTATTTCTACTTCTTTCTCTACCGATGGTAAGTCAATATATAAGAATACACAACGCCTCTTTAATCCATCCGATAATTCACGATTAGCATTGCTAGTCAGCACTACTATCGGTCTTTTATTAGCTTTAACCGTACCTAACTCTGGTATCGAAACCTGAAAATCAGAAAGTAATTCGAATAAGAAAGCCTCAAACTCTTCATCTGTCTTATCAATCTCATCGATTAGTAAAACAGGTCTTTTTCCACGTTTAATTGCTTTCAATAATGGTCTCTGTAATAGGTAATCCTCAGAGAAGATATTCTCTTCAATCATATCCTCAGATTTATTATCCTTATTAATCTGAATACTTATCAACTGTTTCTGATAATTCCACTCATATAAAGCCTTGTTTTCATCTAATCCTTCATAACATTGTAATCTAATTAATTCCGTATCAAATACTTTACTCAACACCTTAGCGATCTCAGTCTTACCTACACCTGGTTCTCCAGTAATTAATAATGGCTTCTCTAAATTCAAAGCCAAATAAGTAGGAATAATTATCTCCTCGCCACAAATATAATCTTCTTCTTTAAAAGCCGCCTCCAACTTCTCTTTAGTAATCTCCATCATCTTTCCCCCTTATTATTAATAATAAATACACCTAATATATAAGAAATAATTAATCCTTATATACTTCTATAATGTTTCATATCCCGTGAAGTAAGTTTTTAAATAATATTCTGAAAAATTTTATGTTATCTTAATTTCAACCTTAACCTCAGCCTCAGTCTCAACCTTAATCCTTAACAGTATTATAACTTATTTTAACATAAATTCCATGAGATGCATCACATTAATAATAATTACTACATCTATTATAAATTACAACAACCCTCCATCTTTTACCTCTTTTTGATCATGACATATTTTTCACTTAATCAGTTTGTAATTTGTCAATCTTACTTTATTCTATTATAATTAAGTTAGTTTTAAACATTATAAACTTCTTATATAATCAGGAGGAAGATAAAAATGCAAGTCTCAGAAATAGATGAATTTAAATTAATTAATCGTCTATCTAATCTAGTTAAATCTAATTCTTCAAAGATAGAATTAGGCATTGGCGATGATGGAGCAGTAATTAATAATCAAAATGACCAACAGACAATCATTACTACAGATATGTTAATCGAAGGAACTCATTTTTTAAAAGATAAGGTCTCTCCTTTCCAATTAGGATATAAATCTTTAGCCGTTAATATTAGTGATATTGTTGCTATGGGAGGTAGGCCTACATATTTAACTATTTCTCTAGGACTCCCTAAAAGTACTACAGTAAAATATATTGAAGATATATATAATGGAATAAATAACCTTGCTCAAGAGTATAAAATTAGTGTTATTGGTGGAGATACTACTTCTAGCCCTAATGATTTAATAATTAATATCAATCTTTTAGGTGAAGTTCCTAAAGGTGAATATATTTCTCGCTCTAATGCGCAAGTTGGTGATTCTATCTTGGTAACTGGAAATTTAGGTGCTTCTAAGGCTGGCTTAGAAATTCTGTTATCCGCTAACTATCAAAAATTGAAAGAAGAATACCCTTACCTCATTAACAAACACCTTGAACCTCAACCCCGCTTAAGTGAGATGCAATTAGTTAAAAAACAGTTTAATATTACCTCTATGAATGATATTAGCGATGGATTAGCCAGTGAATTACATGAAATCACTTCTGCTAGTAAGGTAGGAGCCTTAATATACGAAGAAATGATCCCTATCTCCCACTCAACCAAAGAATTAGCTCAAAATTTGAATAAATCTACCCTAGACTATGCCTTATTTGGTGGTGAAGATTATGAATTATTATTTACTACTCCTGCTTCCCAAAGCCAGAAAGTTAAAGAAAAAATAGAAACAGAGTTAGATACTCAAATTTCTATCATTGGTGAAATTACTACTTTAGATAAGGGAATTAATTTGATTAAAGAGGACGGTAAAGTTAAAGTCAAAAAGCAAGGCTATAATCATTTTTAAATATCAACTACTCTCTGATAATCATTCCTATTTTATAAAAAAAGAAGGTTTTTTTATAAAAATATCTAAATATATCTTTTGTGATATCAAATAATCAAACTCACATTTTAATTAAACTAGTTAAAGGAGGTAACAAAAATGGCTTTTGAAATTACAGATGAATGTGTAGCTTGTGGTGTTTGTCTTGATGAGTGCCCAGTTGAAGCAATTGAAGAAGGCGATGATATCTTCTCAATTAATGATGACTGTGTAGATTGTGGTGTTTGTGCAGACAGCTGTCCTACAGAAGCAATCGTTGAATAAGAATAAATTTTAAATAGATTCTTAATAAGAAAGGGTTAGCCATTTTATTTAGGCTAACCCTTTTGTTTTTAGCACCTTACTTTTCACCACATTTATGGAGAAGTTCTTCCCATCTCTTATCAATTTGTTCTTGAATCTCTTCAATTAGGTCTTCATTTCCTTCTTTAAATAGATGCTTGAATCTACCTTGTGGCTCTAACCAATCGGTAACTGGTGCTTTCTCTTTAGGAATATGATTTAGCTTCCACTCTCCATCTTCAACCTCAAATAATGGCCAAAAACAACTATCTGTACCTGCTCTCATAATATCCATTGCTTGGTCCTCAGGATATCTCCAACCTCTTGGACATTGAGATAATACATTTAAGAAAGCTGGACCATCTACTTCAAAAGCCTTTCTAGCTTTTCTAATTAAATCTTTGAAATTATGAGGTGAAGCTTGTGCTACATAAGGAATATTATGGGCAGCTATTATATCAGTCAACTCTTTTCTAAATTGTGTTTTACCTGGAATTACTTCTCCCGCTGGACTAGTTGTTGTACTCGCATTTCTTGGTGTAGCACTAGAACGCTGAATACCTGTATTCATGTAAGCACCATTATCATAACAGACATAAACCATATTATGACCTCGTTCCATAGCTCCAGAAAGTGATTGGAAACCAATATCATACGTACCACCATCACCACCAAAAGCTATAAACTTAACCTCTTTATCTTCATCAATCTTACCTTGCCTCTTTAAAGATCGATAAGCAGCTTCAGTTCCACTAATAGTTGCCGCTGCATTTTCAAAGGCATTGTGAATAAAAGAATCTTTCCATGCTGTATAAGGATAGATAGTAGTTGATACCTCTAAGCAACCTGTTGCACAACCAACTACCACTGGATCGTCAGTTGCATGTAAAATCTGCCGAACAATAATTGACGCTCCACAACCTGAACATAATCTATGACCACCAGTTAATCTTTCATCCTGAAGTGATAACTCTTTTAAATTTACTTTAGACATTTATTACACCCCCTATTCTCTTACACCAAGATATTTAACTCGTTTATTAACCTCGCCTGAATTAACAATTCCTTGTAAGTCATTATATACAAACTCAAGGTCCTCTACTGTAGTATCACGACCACCTAAACCATAAATATAGTTAACTACCTCTACATCTGATTTAACATCATAAAGAGCACTCCTTACATCTGCAAATACTGGACCACCGATAGTTGAAAATGTATCAGCTCTATCCATGACCGCTACTGCCTTTAAACCACTGAGGGCTTTAGCAACCTCTTTAGCAGGGAATGGTCTAAACATTCTTAATTTAAGTAACCCTGCTTTAACCCCTTCTTCTCTTAACTTATCAACAGCAGCCTTAGCAGTTCCTGCTGTAGATGCTAAAGCTAAAATAGCAATTTCAGCATCTTCTAATTTATATTCTTCAAAATACTCAAAACCACGCCCGGTTAAATTTTTATACTCCTTAGCAACTTCAACTACAACCTTTTGGGCATTCTCCATAGCTTCAGCTTGCTGTACCTTATGTTCAAAATAGTAATCCTGTAAATCAAGAGGCCCTACAGCAATTGGATTTTCAGTGTCTAATAATGTATGTTCCGCAGTATATTCACCAATGAACTCCTTCACATCTTCATCAGCTAATAATTCTAAATTCTCTACAGCATGACTGATGATAAATCCATCCATATTCACCATAACAGGTAATCTAACATCCTCATGCTCACCAATTCTAACTGCTTGAATAGCATTATCATAAGCTTCCTGAGCATTTTCAGCATATAATTGAATCCACCCTGAATCTCTAGCTCCCATAGCATCACTATGATCACAATGAATATTAATCGGTCCACTTAATGCTCGATTAACTACTGGCATAACAATAGGTAAACGTGTTGAAGCAGCAATATAAACAATTTCCCACATTAAAGCTAAGCCATTAGCAGCAGTAGCAGTCATAGCTCGAGCTCCACCAGCGGCAGCTCCAACTGTAGCACTCATTGCACTATGCTCACTCTCAACAGTAACAAATTCAGTATCTACAGCTCCATCAGCAACAAATTGTGAAAACATCTGAACAACTTCTGTCTGTGGAGTAATTGGATAAGCAGCTACAACATCTGGATTAATCTGCTTCATAGCCTGTGCCATAGCTTCGTTTCCAGTTAAAGCAACTTGATTTGACATTTTTATCTTCCCCCTTCCATTTATTTCTCGGTTGATGGCTCTTCTTTCACCATAGTTATAGCATCAACAGGACATTCATGGGCACAGATTCCACACCCCTTACAATAATCATGATCAAAACCTGTAACTTCTTTCTTTTCTGACACAACAGCTGAATCTGGACAATAGATCCAACAAAAATGACAGTTAATACATTTATCCATATCTAATTCAGGCCGATGGGTTCTCCAGCCACCTGTTTTATACTTAATAGCATTACCAGCTTCTAAAATCAACCCACCTTCAGGAATACTCTTCCAACCTGGCTTTTGTTTATCTTTTTTAGACATTACTCACTTTTCACCTCCTGGTAAGCCCTCTCAATTGATTTCATGTTACCATCGATAACTTCAGGCTTACTAGCAAACTTCTTTTCAAACTCTTTTTTGATCTCTGTCTTAAATCCTTCAAATTCTAATAGGCCGGTAGCTTTAATTAAAGCACCTAACATTGGTGTATTTGGGAATGGTGCTCCAATCTCTTCAGTAGAAATACCATTTGCATCAACGGTAAACACCTTGCCATCAAACCCTAACTTTTCCTTAATTTCGCTCGGTTGTAAAGTAGTATTAATAATAATAGTTCCATCAGCAGGCACACCTTCATCTACATCAACTGATTCTAATAGAGTAGGGTCTAAAACCATTACTATATCAGGAGAATAAACCTGACAATGAACTGTCAGCTTTTCATCACTAATTCTATTAAATGCTAGTACTGGCGCCCCCATTCTTTCTGGACCATACTCCGGAAATGCTTGAATATTCTTACCAGTTTTAGATGCTACTTTACCTAGCAAAATAGATGCAGTCTTAGAACCCTGTCCTCCACGACCATGCCAACGAATTTCTGTTAAATTTGCCATCTATAGTCCCCCTTCCATATAAGAAATCAGCTTTAATATTAATACAATAAGATTAAGCAATCTCCACATATAATATTTGTTTATCTTAAATTTAATATCCATAAAAATAAAAAAAAGCAGTGGATATTTTATCCACTGCCTTAAACAATACTAAATTTATTCTTTTGTACTCGCTACTTCTTCTGAAGCAGAAACTGTTGTAGAGTCATCATCTTGCGAATAATCCATTGCAGCATAACGTTGATACATCTTCCAACGACGCTGAGCTTCTGCTTTATTTGCCTCTAGTAATTCTTCAGCCTCTTCTGGATTAATCTTACTTAATTGAGAATAACGTCTTTCACTCATCAAGAAGTCATGATATTTATCCCAATCAGGCTCTTTACAGTCAATCTGGAATGGATTCTTACCTTCTTCAGCTAATGAAGGATCAAATCTAAATGTTGGCCAATAACCACATTTTGTAGCTAATTCAGATTGCCTTTGAACATTAGTTAATCCGCCCTTAACTCCATGGTTAATACATGGAGAGTAAGCAATTACAATTGATGGGCCTTCATGAGCTTCTGCTTCTAACATGGCCTTTAATACTTGTCTTTGGCTTGCACCATGAGAAACTTGAGCTACATACACATGGCCATAAGTCATTGCGATAGCAGCTAAGTCTTTCTTCTTACCTTGCTTACCGGCAGCCGTAAATTTAGCTATTGAACCGGTCTGCGAAGCTTTAGAAGATTGCCCTCCTGTATTAGAATAGACTTGTGTATCTACTACTAAGATATTAATATCTTCTTGACTGGCAATTACATGGTCTAATCCACCATAACCGATGTCATAAGCCCAACCGTCTCCACCAATCATCCAGTTAGATTGCTTTATAATATAATCTTTAAGATCTAGAATCTCCTTAGCTTTTTCACAATCAGTGCTCTCTAATTGAGAAACTAAATCAGATTTTAATTGTTTAGTAATAGCCCCACTATTACGATTTTCTATCCATTCTTCAAATAGATCTCTTAAGTCTGCTTCAACATCATTCATAGTTTCAGACATAATGTTTTGAATCTGGTCACGAATAGTTTCAGAAGCAATCCTCATACCAAATCCAAACTCAGCATTATCTTCAAATAGTGAATTCGCCCACGCTGGACCTCTACCTTCTGAGTTTGTTGTGAATGGAGTTGCTGGATAAGATCCACCATAAATTGATGAACAACCAGTTGCATTAGCAATTGTCATTCTATCTCCAAATAATTGAGAAACTAATTTTACATATGGAGTCTCTCCACAACCAGCACAAGCTCCCGAAAATTCAAATAATGGCTGAGCAAATTGTGAACCTTTGACTTTAGTTACTGATAATAGATCATCTTTATACGTTACTTCATTATACATATAATCAGTTTTAACTGCTTCACCAGCATCAATAGACTCTTGAATTGGAACCATATCTAATGCCTTTTCTTTGGCAGGACATACCTTCGCACAAACTCCACATCCAGTACAATCTAAAGGTGAAACCTGAAGACGATATTGTAATCCATCTAACCCTTTACCAAATGGCTTAATAGTAGTAGTTCCTTCCGGAGCATTAGCAACCTCTTCTTCATCCATTAAGAAAGGTCTAATTGCTGAATGAGAACATACAAAAGCACACTGATTACATTGGATACAGTTGTCTTCTTGCCATTGTGGAACAAAGTTAGCAATACCACGCTTTTCGTAGGCGGCAGTGCCGTTTACCATTGTACCATCTTCATAACCTTCAAACGCGGAAACTGGTAAGTCATATCCTTCAATTGCATTAATTGGGTCAGCAATATTTTTAACAAAATCTGGACGATCTTCCTCTACAGAAGTATCTTCTTCTTCTAAGTTAGCCCATGCTGGATCAACTGAAACCTCTACTAATCCTTCTCCACCTTTTTCAATAGCTTTCCAGTTCATTTCTACAATCTCTTTACCTTTACGTCCATATAACTTATCAGCATACTCTTTCATTAACTCTTGCGCTCTATCATAAGGCATGATTTGCTCATTTAACTTAAAGAATGCAGATTGCATAATAGTATTTGTACGACGTCCCAATCCAATCTCTTGAGCCAAAGCAACAGCATCAATAATATAGAACTTAGCTTCTTTCTCAGCTAACTTCTTCTTAACACTATTAGGCATCTTTTCTACAATCTCTTCAGCATCAGAAACTGTATTTAATAAGAATGTTCCTCCCTGACATAAGCCACCTAGCATATCATACTTACCTAAGTATGAATCAGTAGAACAAGACACAAAGTCTGGGTTAGATACTAAGTAAGTAGAACGAATTGGTTCTGGACCAAATCTTAAGTTAGACCGAGTTACTCCACCTGACTTCTTAGAATCATATGCAAAGTAACCTTGAGCATATAGATCAGTATTATCACCAATAATCTTAATTGTATTCTTATTAGCACCTACAGTACCATCTGAACCTAAACCAAAGAATAAAGCTTCTGTAACATCATCAGATAATACATTGACTTCTTCTTCAACAGGTAAAGATAAATTAGTTACATCATCTTCAATACCAATTGTAAAGTTATCTTTAGCTTCGCCTACTAAATTATCATATACAGCAATAATTTGCGCAGGATTAGTATCCTTAGAAGATAATCCATAACGACCACCGATAATTAATGGAGCATCTTCTTTCCCGTAAAAGATTGATTTAACATCTAAATATAATGGTTCTCCAGCAGAACCAGATTCTTTTGTTCTATCTAATACAGCAATTCTTTCAACAGTCTCTGGTAATTGATCAAAGAAATACTCAGCACTAAATGGACGATATAAGTGAACAGTCATTAAACCTACTTTACGCCCTTGCTCTACTAAGTAATCAACTGTTTCTTCAATAGCTTCAGTTACTGAGCCCATTGCAACGATAATATCAGTTGCATCTTCTGCACCATAGTATACGAATGGGGCGTAGTTACGACCAGTCTCTTTAGAAATTTCATCCATGTAGTTTGCAACAATATCAGGTAATTTGTCATAATATTTATTTTGAACCTCTGCAGCTTGGAAATAGACATCATCATTTTGCGCTGAACCACGAGTTACTGGGTGTTCAGGATTTAAAGCGTTATCTCTAAACTCTTGTACTGCCTCCCTGTCTAACAAACGATCATATACCTCATAATCCATCATTTCAACCTTTTGAATTTCATGAGAAGTACGGAATCCATCAAAATAATGAATAAAAGGTACACGCCCCTCAATTGCAGATAAGTGAGCAACTCCACCCAAATCCATAACTTCTTGTACTGATCCACTTGCTAATAAAGCACAGCCAGTCTGACGTGCAGCCATTACATCTTGATGATCACCAAAGATTGATAACGCTTGTGTAGCTATAGATCTAGAAGCCACATGAACAACCCCTGGTAATAATTCTCCAGCTATCTTATATAAGTTAGGAACCTTCAATAATAAACCTTGAGAAGCAGTGTAAGTAGTAGTCAATGCACCACCTTGTAAAGAACCATGCACTGTACCAGCAGCTCCTGCCTCAGATTGCATTTCTACAACATTTACTGGCATACCAAATAAATTCTTCTTACCTTCAGAAGCCCATAAATCAACATATTCTGCCATCGGAGATGATGGTGTAATAGGATAAATCCCAGCTACTTCAGTAAATGCATATGATGTATATGCAGCAGCTTGATTTCCATCTAGCGTTTTCATTTCTTTTGTCATTAATATAATTCACCTCCTAATGAAATAGATGCTATCTTAGAACTTAGTTCTCGACTCTCATGCCAATGAACCTTTAATAATCTTGTCATCTATATTCCCCCTTTCATATTTTAGCCTCATTCTTTATTAGGCCACTTTTTTATCATTTTAGAAAATGAAAACTTAAAAATTTCTTGTGTAGCCTCATTTTATCACCATAAGAAATAAGTTTTCATCTTCTAATTGCTATACATTCTCTATCCTAATGACATATTCCTTTATAATTCCCTAAATTTAAATCTTCTGAATATTTTTACTGAAAACTCATCTTTTATCCTTAACTATTATTCTAAATTAGGGTCTATTCTACCTAACTCCTATTTAACAATTTTATCCATAGAGACTTATCCTTTAGTATACCAAATAATGATAATTGTGTCAATACTCAAACAATTTAAATTCAAAATAATATCTTTACTTTAAACAAAAGCCACCGCTTAACGGTGACTTTGTGAACGTCTCACTTCTTTTAATAAGTAATTATATCTAGCTTCTGCTGCTTCTAATGAATAAATAGCATAATCGATTAAATCAGGATCATTTACAGTTTCAAAATACTCCCTTGCTTCTAACCACTCTTGACGTGCATCCTCTAGCTCTTCATCAATTGTATAATCTGTCTCTTCTAAAGTTACTAGTTCTGCTTTAAACTCTTGATAATAGACATTTAACCGATTTGATAATTGATTCACAAAACTTGTAATCACAGAAATTATGATTACCCCCTTTATAATCTTTAGTTATTAGGGTAACCAAAAATCTGTTGACCTATACTTCCTTCCTACCTTCTAAGGCCTTCGAAAGAGTAACCTCATCAGCATACTCTAAATCGCCACCTACTGGTAGACCATGTGCTATTCTACTTGTAGTAATACCTAAGGGTTTTAGTAAACGAGCGATATACATAGCTGTTGCTTCCCCTTCTACATTTGGGTCAGTTGCTAAGATCACTTCATCTACATCTCCTTCTTTTACTCTTGATAATAGACCTTTAATCTCAATATCATCTGGACCTATACCTTCCATAGGAGAAATAGAACCGTGCAAAACATGATATAATCCCTTATATTCACCAGTCTTCTCCATCGCCACTATATCTTTAGAACTTTCTACTATACAGATAGTAGAACGATCCCTTTCTTGATTAGCGCAGATATTACAGAGTTCACTCTCTGTTAAATTATTACATTCTGTACAATAATCAATCTTCTCTTTAACTTCTTTAATAGCCTCTACTAATTCATCTGCTTCTTCCTGTGAAGTATTCAAAATATGAAATGCTAATCTCTGTGCAGTCTTAGGACCAATTCCAGGTAACTTAGTTAATCTCCCAATTAATTTTGCTATCGGTTGGGCATAATATTTCATTCAAATGTCTCCTTATTTAGAATAATCCAGGAATATTCATACCTCCAGTTAATTTACCCATCTCTTTGGAAGCCATATCCTGTACTTTACGCATCGCTTCATTAGTTGCAGCTAAGATTAAGTCCTCTAGCATCTCTACATCTTCAGGATCAACTGCATCTGGTTCAATAGTAATATCGACAATCTCTTGTTGTCCATTGGCAACTACCTTAACTACTCCCCCACCAGCAGTAGCTTCTACTTTCTTCTCTGCTAATTCTTCTTGCACCTTTGACATTTGTGATTGCATCTTTTGAACTTGCTTCATCATCTTACCCATATCCATAATTTTTGCCTCCTTAATATATTAATCCTTCTTAACTTTAAGAACCTCACCATCAAATATTTCTAATACATCTTTAACCAAAGGATCTTCTATAATCCTCTCATCCTTAACTTTATCTAAGTTGGATTCTTTACTATCTTTAACTTCATTCTTTCTTTTTTTTTCTTCTTGCTTACTATTTTCCTTAACTTTATAATTATTATTCTCAGCAAAGACAGTTTTAACCTTTAGTTTCTTACCTAAATTTTTTCGAATGACACCTTCGATCACTTCTCGCTTGCGGTCTACATTTTCCTTATGAAACCTTCTATTATTATCAAATTCAATAATTAAATTATTCCCATTAATAGCAGATAGTCTACCTTCAGTCAACATAGCATGAGTTCTAATTTCTTTTTGTCGAATGTACTCTAATATATCAGACCATTTATCCTTTATCTCTGCAAAAGAAAGACCACTTTCATTAACTTCAGCACTAGAATCTCCATCATCTGTTTGTACATTCTTATCTTCTGCTCTTTCTTCTTTCTTACTTACCAATTTTTCATCAGGTACTGACTGGTCATTTATTTGCTCAATATCTTGAATCTTTTCAGTAACCTCTTTAACTTCTTCATTGCTAATCTGTCTTTCATCTTTTGCAGGAAGATAGTTTTTACCTTTAATCTTTTCCTCTAAAGTTGTTAATCTATCTAAAACCCCTGCTAATGAAGTATCTATTTCTGGTTTAGTTAACTTAATAATTCCCATTTCCAACAAAATTCTTGGCTGATTACTCCGTTTTAGCTCAGTTTCTAATTCTACTAAGATATTAATTAATCGTAATAATTCTTCTGTTGTTAAATCTGCTGCTTGTTCTTCGAGCTTTTTTATCTGTTCATTGGGAAGCTCAATTAATCCTTCTGTTATTTCACACTCTTTTTGAATCAATAAATTTCGAAAGTGATTAATTAAACTACTGACAAACTGTAGAATATCCTTACCTTGATTAATGACTTTATTAACCAATTTTATTCCTTCATCAACCTTCTGCTTAACAATAATATTAACCATCTCAAAGAGAACCGCTTCCTCTACTAATCCCAAGACAGCAGCGACATCATCTAAACCAACCTGGTTACCACTGTAAGAAATAACTTGGTCCAAAATACTTATTGCATCTCGCATACCGCCTTCAGCACTACGAGCAATTGCCACTCCAGCCTCTGAAGTAAGTTTTACATCTTCTTGTTCACAGATGAAGTTCAAACGATCTATAATATCATTTACTGATAACCTACTAAAGTCGAATCTTTGGCAACGAGAAAGAATCGTCGGTAATAAAGCATGTGGTTCAGTAGTTGCTAAGATAAAGATAACATATTCTGGTGGCTCTTCTAAAGTTTTGAGCAAAGCGTTAAATGCTTCTTTAGTCAACATATGCGCTTCATCTATTATGTATACTTTATAATTTCCTTCAGTAGGAAAGAACTTCACCTTTTCCCTTAACTCTCTAATTTCATCAATTCCTCGGTTAGATGCTGCATCTATTTCAATAACATCTATAGAACTATTGTTTTGAATCTTCTGGCAGACTTCACACTCTCCACAAGGGTCAATAGTAGGCCCTTCTGAACAATTTAAAGATTTAGCTAGAATTTTAGCAGTACTTGTCTTCCCAGTCCCCCGTGGACCACAGAATAAATAAGCATGAGCAATCCTATCTAAACGAATAGCATTTTTTAAAGTCTCTACTACATTCTTTTGACCAGCAATATCAGCAAAACTCTGTGGTCTCCATTTACGATATAATGATAGGTAACCCATTTATTATTCCCCTAACCTTATATAATTAATTATAGTAAATTTTCAATCTATTTTATGTAATACTCTAACATAATTAGTCATACTTGTACTTATACTTATAATTATTATTAAAATTTAATTATGTAACTCACTTATGTAAATAAATATAGATATAAAAAGAAGCCGTGCATCTACTCTCACGCAATTCTTCTTAAGCGTTACTTAAGCAGTTAGCTCAAGCCAGGCACCCCTACGGCACACGAGAGAGAGTACTTACCGCTGCTCCCTTCCGGGCCTGACGGAGTTCATACCTTCCCGTTGCATAGGACCCAACCTTCAACACCACTTACTCAAGCCTGACCTTAAAAAGAAGAACGCTTAAGTAGACTTCAACCCCGCTATAGCGGATTGCGGGTTACAGGGCACCGCTACCACCCCGTTTAGCACGGCAAATCTATAATAAAAAGGTATTAATAATACCTTCCTATTGCTTATGAGCCTCTTAATTGATTCAACAATTTTTATTATAACAAAGTAACTTACTAACGTCAAATTTTTATAAAATGGCGGAGAGGGAGGGATTTGAACCCTCGAGACAGATAACTGTCTACTCGCTTTCCAGGCGAGCCCCTTAAGCCGGACTCGGACACCTCTCCACGATATATAAATAATCTTAATTACGCAATTCTTTAAAAAATCTTTTCATTATATTACTACATTCTTCTTCTAGTACACCAACTTCAACTTCAATTTGATGATTCAATTCATCCAAATTAAATAGATTGACCACTGAACCTGCTGCTCCAGCTTTAGAATCACTAGCACCGTAAACTACTCTATCAACTCTAGCTTGTACTAATGCTCCTGCACACATTGGACATGGCTCAATCGTAACATAAAGCGTACAATTATTTAATCTCCAACCTCCCAATCTTTGAGCAGCATCCTTGATTGCTAAAACCTCAGCATGAGCAGTTGGATCATTTAATTCTTCTTTTAAATTATGACTACGAGCAATTATTTCATCATCCTTAATAATAACTGCTCCAATAGGCACTTCTTCTTTTTGATATGCTTTTTGAGCTTCCTCTAAAGCACATCTCATATAATAATAGTCATTTTTTTCCATCTTATCACCTAGTTATAGAATGGCGCGCCCGGGAGGAGTCGAACCTCCAACCTCCTGATTCGTAGTCAGTTACTCTATCCAGTTGAGCTACGGGCGCTTATTAAATGGCGGAGAAGGAGGGATTTGAACCCTCGCGCCGCTTAGAGCGACCTAACGATTTAGCAAACCGTCCCCTTCAACCTGACTTGGGTACTTCTCCACATTATGATGGCGGAGGGACTGGGATTCGAACCCAGACAGCTTTCGCCTTCACTAGATTTCAAGTCTAGCCCCTTGCCGTTCGGTCATCCCTCCACATATTTACTTGCTCGACTATTATATACCATTATCAAAAAGTTGTCAAGATAAAAGTATTTACAAACACTTTATAACCTTCCCTAGCAATCAGGAACTTTCTAACTGGCACATCTAATATACTAACATATAAATACATCATAAGTCAAGTGCCATTTATTGTAAAAATCACCCTTGTTACAGGATGATTTCTTAATTTCATTAAGTTTTAAATGGCGGAGAAGGAGGGATTTGAACCCTCGCGCCGCTTAGAGCGACCTAACGATTTAGCAAACCGTCCCCTTCAACCTGACTTGGGTACTTCTCCGCATTATGATGGCGGAGGGACTGGGATTCGAACCCAGACAGCTTTCGCCTTCACTAGATTTCAAGTCTAGCCCCTTGCCGTTCGGTCATCCCTCCATCCATTTAACACATAGAAAAGTATAACATAAGCTTTAGGGATTGTCAATATCATTTTTAATTCTTTTTAACTTACAGAGTAATCTTTTCTACTCCTCCCATATAAGGACGTAATACTTCCGGAATCACTACTGACCCATCAGCTTGTTGATAGTTCTCTAAAATAGCTGCTACTGCTCTACCTATGGCCACTCCTGAACCATTTAGTGTATGAACAAACTCTGCCTTAGCATTAGGCTCTGGTCGGTATCTAATGCCTGCTCTTCTTGCTTGAAAATCCTCAAAATTACTACAAGAAGATATTTCACGATAAGTATTATAACTTGGAAACCAGACTTCAATATCATATTTTTTGGCAGCAGTGAATCCTAAATCACCGGTACACATATTCATAACCCTATAAGGTAGCCCTAACTTCTGTAATATAATTTCAGCATTTTTGACTAACTTTTCATGTTCCTCATAAGAGTCTTCCGGTTTTACAAATTTGACTAACTCTACTTTATTAAATTGATGTTGTCTAATTATCCCTCTCGTATCACGACCATGAGCACCAGCTTCAGCTCTAAAACATGCACTATAGGCCACATGATAAATTGGTAATTCTTCTAAATCTAAAATCTGTTCTCGATACATATTAGTAACCGGAACCTCGGCAGTAGGAATTAAATAATAGTCTGTATCCTTTAATTTAAATGCATCTTCTTCAAACTTAGGTAACTGTCCTGTCCCTACCATACTATCGCGATGTACTATAAAAGGAGGAAAGACTTCCTGATAATTATGTTCCGTAGTGTGCATATTTAGCATGAAGTTAATTAAGGCCCGCTCTAACCTTGCCCCTAAGTTTTTCAAAAATGTGAAACGCGAACCAGAAACCTTAGCTCCTTTTTCAAAGTCTAGAATATCTAAATTTTCACCAATATCCCAATGAGCTTGGGGCTCAAAATCAAACTCTGTCGGTTCACCCCACTTCCATGCTAATACATTATCTTCTTCATCTAGACCTACTGGAACATCCTCATGGGGAATATTAGGAATCTGCAAGAGAATATCATTAATCTTTTCTTCACACTCTCTTACTACTTCATCTAACTCTTTTATCTTACTAGAAACTTCCTTCATTTCATTAATTAGCTCAGAAGCATCTTCCCCATTTCTTTTTAGTTTACCTATCTTATCAGAAGCCTCATTACGCTTATGTTTTAACTGCTCTACTTCATAAAGAACTTCTCTTCTTTTATCATCATACTTCTTAAAATCATCTACTGGAGCATCAGTACCCCTTTTATCTAAAACTTCTTTGATTAAATCTATATTTTCACGCACAAAGCGTAAGTCTAACATCTCCTAGCCCTCCTCTTACAGTTCATTATATTATAGATTAACTTCTTTAACTTCAGAAATTCCATTAATATTTAAGAGTTTTTCTTTAGTTTGGTCAGTTATTTCACTATCTATACTCATCACCATTACTGCCATGCCGCCTATATCATGACGTCCTAGTTGCATGTTAGCGATATTAACACCATCTTCTCCTAATATAGTACCAAAATTACCTAAAATACCTGGTTTATCAGTATGAGTTGAAACTAATAATTTTCCTTCTGGCACAGCGTCAACATGATAATCATTAATATTAACTATTCTTAAGTCAGATTCGTTAAATACAGTACCAGCCAACTTATTAGTTCCTTCTTCAGTAACTACTTCTAAAGTGATTAGATTAGAATATTTATCTATAGATGAACTTTTACTCTCTGTAACATTAATCCCCCGCTCTTCAGCAATTAATGATGCGTTTACTAGGTTAACTGCTACATCTAAGATTGGATTTAATAAACCTTTTAATAAAGCAGTAGTAACCGGGCTAACCTCTTGCTTAGCTATATCACCATTATACGTTATCTTTAATTCTTTAATTCTTCCTTCCCCCCATTGGGCATAGAAAGAACCTAACTTTTCAGCTAACATCACATGCGGCTTTATCTGTTCCATAGCTTCTGGCTGTAAAGTAGGTACATTTAATGGAGTTCGTGGCAGTCCACCTTCAAGTACACTAATTGCCTGTTTAGCAGCATCGATCGCTACATTATCCATAGCCTCTACAGTAGTACCACCTAGATGTGGTGAAACAATTACTTTATCTTCTAATCCTAATAACGGATGTTCTACATCTAATGGTTCCTCTTCATGTACATCAAGAGCTGCTCCTACAACCTTACCTTCTTTTATCGCTTCAGCTAAAGCATGAGTATCAACATTCTTACCACGAGCAACGTTTAATATCCTTACTCCATCTTGCATCTGAGCAAACTCTTTCTTACCTAAAATATGATAAGTCTCATCAGTCAATGGAGTATGAATTGTAATATAATCAGATCTCTGTAAAATTTCTTTAAAACTTACTAACTCTACCCCTAACTTCTTTCCTCTTTCAGTCGGAATATAAGGATCATTAGCTATAACTTCCATATTAAATGCTTTAGCTCTAGTCGCAACATTACCTCCAACTCTCCCTAATCCGATAATACCTAGTGTCTTACCATTCAGCTCTACACCCATATACTTATTTCTATCCCAAACACCTTTATGTAAAGCATCATTGGCTTGTGGTACATTTCTAGATAGACCTAGCATCAAAGCCATAGTCTGTTCAGCAGCAGAGATAGTATTCTGCCCTGGTGTATTCAAAACAACAATTCCTTGCTTAGATGCAGCATCTACATCAATATTATCATAACCTGAACCTGCTCTAGCAATTACTTTTAAGTTATCGGCCTGACTTAATACTTCTTCATTTAAAGGAGTCATACTTCTTAAAATGATACCATCATACTTACCAATCTCCTCTAAAAGTTCCTCATAAGATAATTCAGTGTCAAAAGTAACGTCTATCTCATTATCCTTTAAAATATCAATTCCTGCTTCAGAAATATTATCACTAACTAATACTTTCATTAACTACTCTCCTCCTCATAAAATACTTTCTGTGCTGATTTTAGACCTATACCTAACTCTAATTTAAATCCTTCTTCTTTCAATACCATTTCGATTGCTGAAATAGTAGATAAAATATCAGTTCTACTTACATTCCCCATATGTCCAATTCTAAAGACTTTACCTTTAAGCTTTCCTTTGCTACCAGTAATATAAACATTATAATCGTCTTTCAACTTTTGACGAAGAGTACTATACTCAATATCTTCTGGAACTTTAACTGCCGTTACTGTCTTTGAGGCTACTTCATCATCAACTAATAATTCTAACCCTATAGCCTCCATTGCTTTACGAATAGCTTTGGTTACTATCCTATGCCGTGCAAAGACATTCTCTATCCCTTCATCTTTAATCTCCTTTAATACTTCCCTTAGGGTATATAAAGTAGCAATTGCTGGAGTAGATGGTGTTTGAGAATCACGGTCGTAACGATCTTTTGCCCGTTTGAAATCCCAATAAAACTTAGGTAAATCTGAATCCTCACCTGCTTTTAAAGCCTTCTCACTCACGCTAACTAAACATAAACCAGGCGCAGTCATTAAGGCCTTCTGTGATGAGGTTACAACTACATCTATACCCCATTCATCAGTCTTCATCTCCATTCCTCCTAGTGAGCTAACAGCATCTACTAAAAGTAAAGTATCATGTTTAGTAGCTAATTCACCTATTGCCTGTGGATGATTCATCACTCCTGTAGATGTTTCATTATGAGTCATTAGAATGGCTTTAATTTCACCAATCTCATCTTCCTCTAACCTTTCTCTTACTTTATCTACATCTACAGCTGTCCCCCACTCAAAATTAATCCTCTCTACATCTAATCCATATTTTTCAGCAATTGTTGCATACCTTTCACCAAAAGCTCCAGTACAAAGCGACAATACTTTATCACCAGCCGATAAAGTATTAGCAAGTGATGCCTCTAATCCTCCTGTTCCAGAACAGGTTAAGACTAATACATCATTCTCTGTTTGAAAGACATACTTTAAGCCATTAACCACTTCTTCTATTAATTCATCACATTCTGGTTCTCGATGGCCGATTATCTCCTCTGCTGCAGCCAAACGAGCTTGTTCTGGAATTGGCGTTGGACCAGGCAACATTAATGTTCGTTTTTCCTTCATCATCCTTCAACTCCCTTCTCTAATACTCATAAATTTTAAATTAATGTTGTATAAATATAAAAAACTCTCACGCCTAACAACTTAGATTCAAATTGTTAGGGGCGAGAGATAATTATCTTCCCGTGGTGCCACCCTAATTGGTCTTTATAGCAACCCACTCTTATGACAGATAACGGTGTCATTACCGATTTAGCTTGAATTCACTAATCACTCCTAGGCGGATTCAACCTCTTTTGGTATTGGTTCACACCAACCACCAACTCTCTCGAACCAAAATAAGGCCTACTATTCCCAATCATCGTGTTTAAATCATCTTTAATTATAATTTTTAAGTCGTGTTAAAAAGCATTATATAATATTTCTAGTTAAAATGCAAGCAATATTTATAATTTAAACTTGAATTTAACTAAGACTCTTGCATAATTAGTTGCTGCTGATCAAAAATTTCGCGTTAATGATACTCAAAATCTAATCATAAAATTAGCTTAGCTTTAATATTGCAACTGTAAATCTTGTAGATAGTTATTCTGCTGCTCAATTAAAAGTTTTTTATACAACTCTTGTTTAGTATTTGAATTTAGCTTTAAATTAGATTTAACGTTCTCTTCAAATATTGTATATGTTATTAATTGAGTTACAGAACTTAATAAGCGTTTTAAAGGTGATGATTGATTATAATAGATTAAATTGGGTTTTCCTTCTATTCCTGCTAACTTAGCTGTCTTATCTCTTGCATCATAAAAAGTACCTAATTTATCAACTAATCCCAATTCTTTAGCTTTCTTTCCGGTATAAATTCTGCCATTAGCTATCTCTTTTACTTTCTCTTTCGACATTCCTCTTCCTTCTACTACTACATCAACAAATTCCTCATAAATCCTATCAATCATATTCTGTAAAATTTCTTTCTCTTCCTCAGTTAAGTCTCTACTTGGGCTTCCCATATCTTTATATGGACCACTTTTAAAGGTTACCGGTCTAACTCCTATCTTATTGTATAACTCCTCTAAATTCTGAAACTGCATAATTACACCGATACTTCCAGTGATAGTAGCAGGATTAGCATAAATCGTATCAGCAATTGCCGATACATAATAACCACCTGATGCAGCAACATCTCCCATAGAAACTACAATCGGTTTACCGCTCTTCTTAAACTTTTTAAGCTCTCTGTAAATAGCATCAGAGGCAGCTGAACTCCCTCCTGGAGTATTAACCTTTAATAAGATAGCCTTAACCGTGTCATCTTCCTTAGCTCGATTAATTTGACGCATGATCTCATTAGCATTAGCTTGAACTTCACCAAGAAATGAACTACTACCACCACTAACAATTGGACCACTAACATTAATTACAGCTATATTCTCATTGGCTTTCTGTGGTTGGGCAGTAAAAGTATTAACTATTAGATATCCAATACCACCTAATAAGAGTAAACCAACCAAAAGACCAACCAAAACAAATATGACTATCTTTTTAAGACTGAAATCCATTTGACTAACCCCCTAACTTTAAAACAGACCTTCCCCTTTAACATAACCAAAACACAGAATCGAAATTATGATAATTCAAAAATAAGTCTCTAATATTATTAATATTTGTAATCACTTATAATGCTTCATCTACTACCTTCATAGCACAATATGACCCACACATGGTACAGGTTTCTTCATCCTTTAAGCTTTGATTATGTTCAGTTCTTGATTCCTTAGCTTTCTTAGGATCAATGGCTAATTCAATCTGCTTCTCCCAATCTAACGATTTTCTAGCTTGTGCCATCTCTAAATCTCTCTCTCTAGCCCCAGGGATACCTTTAGCAATATCAGCCGCATGAGCAGCTATCTTAGAGGCAATAACTCCTTCCCTTACGTCCTCAACACTCGGTAGACCAATATGTTCAGCAGGAGTTACATAGCATAAGAAGTCAGCGCCAGCAGTAGCTGCTAGAGTACCACCAATAGCAGAAGTAATATGATCATATCCTAAAGCAATATCAGTCACTAATGGACCTAAAACATAGAAAGGAGCCCCTTTACATAATTCTTTTTGAATCTTAATATTAGTTTCAATCTGATCATACGGTACATGACCAGGTCCCTCTACCATAACTTGCACATCAGCCTCTCTTGCTCTATCAACTAATTCACCTAAGACTAATAGCTCATGGATTTGAGCTCGGTCCGTTGCATCTGCTAAACAGCCTGGACGTAACCCATCGCCTAAACTTAAAGTTACATCATATTCATAAGCTATATCTAATAAACGGTCATAATACTCATATAATGGATTCTCTTCTTCATTATGTAACATCCATCCGGTCATAAACGACCCACCACGACTTACTATATCAGTAACCCGTCCTTCTTCTCTTAAATGGCGAACCGTCTCCAAAGTTAGCCCACAATGTACTGTAATAAAATCAACTCCATCTTGTGCATGTTCTTCTATTACCCTAAATAAATCTTCTACTGTCATATCAACAATAGCCTTATTTAATTGTAATATCTCCACTGTTGCTTGGTAGATAGGAACGGTACCTAAAGGAACCTTAGAATTAGCTAATATCTCTCTCCTCGTTTCAGTAATCTGCTCTCCAGTCGAAAGATCCATTACAGCATCGGCTCCCACTTCAACAGCAACTGCTAATTTCTTTAATTCTTTTTCTAGGTCTTGATCATCCTCCGACGTACCAAAATTAGCATTTACTTTTGTTGATAGACCTTCCCCAAAACCGTTTGGATTTAAATTATTATGATTCTTATTAGCTGGAATTACAATCGTTCCTTCCGCTAATCCTTTTCTAACAAATTCTGCTGTTACTCCTTCCTTCTTAGCTACTACTTCCATAATGGGTGTAATTTTTCCTGCTTTTGCCTCTGTTACCTGTGTCATTTTAATTCCTCCTCTAGTATTTAGAACTTAATAAAGATTAAAATCTAATCAAGCAACTACTCTACATTTCTACAAATATAATTTGCTCAAATTTCACTTTGATATCTTTTCATAATAACCTTTAGTTGCTAATTTTACATTATCAGCTGCTACTATCCCTGAAACAACAGCAACTCTATCTACTCCTACATTAAGTACTTGCCCTACATTGTCTATTTTTATACCACCAATAGCTACAAAAGGAATATTAACTTCATTACTAACCTTCTTCACTAAATCTAAGCCCACTGGAGTATAATCTGGCTTAGTTTGAGTAGCAAAGACAGGACCAACTCCAATATAGTCTGCCCCATTAGCTTCAGCCTCTTTAGCTTGTTCTAGACTATGTGTAGAGATGCCAATAATCTTATCTCTACCTAGTATCTTTCTTGCTTCTTTAATAGGAAGATCATCCTGACCCAAATGCACTCCATTAGCATTAATAGCTAATGCTATATCCACCCTATCATTAACTATCAATGGAATTCCTTTTCTAGCAGTAATCTTCTTGAGCTCAATTCCCATTGCTACTAATTCTTTAGCAGACATATTCTTTTCACGCAGCTGAATAATATCTGCCCCTCCAGCAATAGCCTCTTTAACTACTTCTAAATTACTCTTACCTTGTGAAATACTCTGGTTAGTGATTACATATAATTTAAAGTTCATCTTTTTCCTCCTAGTGCTTCATAAAATTTTATTATATAAATAAAAATAGCCACCGAACCTTCTAACAAAGTAGTTCAGTGGCTAAACTTTCATTTATCCACTACTTCCCTACGCTAGAGTTGACTAGATCAGGTTCAAAGGGTCAAGAGTAATTAATCTCTTTCTCAGCACTTATATATTAGGCTCCCCTAGTAGAAATATATTTAATTTTCAATTCAATATACATATTTCAAGTTAAACATAAATAATCCTGCTTAAAAACAAAATTATTATTATAAAAAAGAGACTTCCGCTAGGAAGTCTCAATACGTTTAATATATAATCATTAATTAAAGTCCACTAACAGTCACTTTCCCACTTTTAACTTTGAAATCGTGACAACTTACACAATTGTTCTCACCAGATTTTACCCCTGCTAAAAATTCATTACTATCAGGAGTTCCTACTAAATGCTTCTTATGAAGAGTATTACCTATATCACTTGCAAATTGACCATGACACTTTAAGCAAGCCTTTACTCCATCTTCATCAGCATTATCAACAGGCATATGTCCATTTGTAAGAATACTTTCCAGACTATCGTCTGTCCCTGGTTGATGACAAGTACTACAGTCACCATTATTAGTTACTAAATCTTCTACTGATTTAGCAAGTGATATAGTACCCATTAATGAAACTATTAGTACTAATGTAAATAAAATTAATAACCCCTTCTTCATTTTACGCCACCTCCTTACCACTAAATTTTAATTTAGTACTTTCGTTACTAATATTGTATTACATTACATTTAATGGTAAAAGAGTCTTTTGTCCTTAATTTCCTAGGTCATATGTCCTAAAATGCTTTGTTAATTAATTTATTCATCTGATCTTTATTCATTGCGCCAACATGTTGTGCTTTAATAATTCCATTCTTATCAACTATTACTGTCTTTGGAATTCCTCGTACTAAGTAATTATTAGCTATTTCTCCGGTTTTATCTAATAAAACTGTAAAGTTATAATCATTCTTTTCTACAAAATTCTGTACTTTAGATTTAGACTCTTTTAAATTTACTGCTAATACCTTAACTTTATCTTTGCCTTCTTGGTGAACTTCTTCAATATAAGGCATCTCAGCTCTACACGGTGGACACCAACTTGCCCAGAAGTTAATAAAAACGACTTGCTTACCACGAAAATCTGATAAACTAACTTGTTTACCATTTAAATCTGTTAAAGTAAAATCAGGAGCCCTAAAACCTACTTGTGGTTTAATAGGTATATTATTAATTTCTTCCTTTGTTTGCTCAGAGCCTGTACCTTTTTTAAAACTTAATTGACTACAACCTACTAAGAATAAAATACTAACTAAAACTATAATTAAAGATAACTTTCTTTTATAATTCATAAAATCACCTTCCGCTAATCATTTTTAAATTAAACAAATCTCATAATTAGATCTCAAGCATAATTAATATGAAATTTTTGGTGTCAGCAACCGATTATACAAAAGCATTAAATTATAATGCAAACTGAGAAAGCCACTGAAATGCATTATTATAGATTAAAATCCCCATTATTATCAATAAGACTCCACTAACAATAGATACTTTATTTAAATGCTTATTTAATCTTCTTAAGTATTGAGACAAGTAACTAATAAATAACGTAGTTATTAAAAAAGGAATAGCTAAACCTAGAGCATAAATACCTAGCAACCCACCTCCTAACCATACTGTTTGACTTGAACTAGCATAAATTAAGATTGATGATAAAATCGGTCCAATACACGGTGTCCATCCTGCTGAAAATGCCATACCTAATAATAAAGAATTAATAGGGGTTACTTTTTTAGGTTGATAATTCACTTTCTTTTGACGATAAAAGAATGGTATTTTAATTAATCCAGTCATATGTAAACCAAAAATAATAACTATTATCCCACTAATCTTTCTAATAATCGGTTGATTCTGTAACATGAATCTCCCTAAAAAAGTTGCAGACATCCCTAATAATATAAATATGATAGAGAAACCAAAAATAAACATAATTGAATTTAAAAATAACTTCTTTTTAATTTTACTTTTTCTTTTTCTTTTATCTTTCTTCATCTCCTCTATTGAAGCACCAGATAAGTAAGTTATATAAGTTGGTATTAAAGGTAAAACACAAGGTGATAAAAATGAAATTAATCCAGCACTGAAAGCAATAAATAAATTTACTTCTTCTCCCATAGCCATCCTGCCTCCATCCTTTAGGTAAATCTTATTATATTTAAATATTACGTTTAAATAATATTACACTTAAATAAAGTATACCATAAAAATATAACGAAATTGTGAAGTTAAACTAATAAGAATACAGTTTATTAGTAAACTGTATTCTTATTCATATATCTGAAATAATTTACTTTATTCTTTTAACCCATAAAACCAAGTAAGGATAATAAAATAGCTAAAATATAGATACCTATAGTTAACTTTAAATCAGTAGATAACATCTTTATCCCTCCTTACTCTACAACTTTAACTCCATTCTTTTAAGGACTCTAAATCAAGAATTACTATTTTCTTTCTACCTACCTTAACCAAGCCATCATCTTTAAAATCGCTCAGTATTCTAGTAATTGTTTCACGAGAAGTACCAATTAAGTTAGCAAATTCTTCTCTAGTTAGCGAAAGATCTAATTCAATCCCTTCTTTGGCATCTTTACCATACTCTTCTGCTAACTTAATTAACATACTGGCTGTTCTACCTCTTGTATCCTTTAAACCTAAATCTCTAATCTTCATCTGAGCCTGTCTTAATCGTTTACTCATAACATTCAATATTTTAATTGCAATTTCAGGATTCTCTTTAATTAACTCATTAACATCCTCACTCTTAATCATACCTATTTTAGCATCTTCAATCACTTCTGCTGTAGCCGGGTATGGGCCTTGGTCAAATAATACAACCTCAGCAAAAATATCTCCTTCTTGTAAAATTCTTAAGATCTGTTCTTCACCAGTCTCTAGCATTTTGGATAATTTTACTTGTCCTGTTTTTATAAAATATAAAGCTTCTCCTGGTTCATGTTCTAAAAAGATAAACATACCCTTTTTATAATTTCTCATAATAATTAATTCATTTATCTGCTCTAATTCATCAATAGTTAAACCTTCAAAGAAGGGTATCTTCTTTAAGTAAGATATATTATTCAATCATATCATCTCCTCAATTATTAAATTATAAATAAAGATTATTATCATTATTCCCCATAAATATTAAAATTCCTTTAATATTATCTATCTACTAATTAATATTAGGAGATGACCCAATCTAATATTTAGATGTTTTTTTGGCATCAACAATTAATTTGCAACACCTTATCTAAATAAGCTGATGAATACAACTTAAATTATTAATTTTCTGTATTCTTTTATTAAAAGCGTTACGGGCTAAATTAAACTTCTTTTGTTGGATAGTTGAAATTGATTTATCGCCATATACTTTCCATTCTGCTTTTGTGGTCACTGGAAGGTCTAAATATCCCATAAATCCTAATACATCTTTTAATGGATAACCAAAAAATATTCCTATTTCATGAGGAAAATAATTCTTCTCAATTTCATTTAATAGATATTCTACATACTTAGATAAGTCATATTCTTTAGGATAACCTAAGTACCTTAAAAAGTCTAAATTCTTCTTTTTACTAATCTGCTCATCTAATGCTGAAATATGATAAACAAATACCTTCTGTCGTTTATCTGCATTACCAATCTCTATAATCTCTATTTTACTATGTTCTTTTAATATTTCTTTGCACTTTCGCCAATATTTATGTTCATCTTGGTCATATATTCGTACACTTCTCAACTCAGATGGTTTTACCCCCATTAAAGTTGCACCTATACTTTTAAGTAGGCACTTGCAATACTCATCAAACCTTATCTCCTGACCTTCTTCATTCCATAACGATGTTCCCATTTTATCCCCTCCAAAGTGTTAACTAAATATCGTCAACACAAAATTTTAACTGGGTTAATCATTATAGCTTTTTTACTAATATCTTATTGAAAATCATTTTCAATAATTATTAATAGAATATCATCTTTACTTTAATTTGTCAATATTTATTATATATTATAGTGCTGATTAGATGTAAATTGTTACAATTTATATTAATTATTATTTATTTTTTAGGATTTAAAAACTTTGGATTAAAGATAACACAAAGTACCGGTAAAATAATTAACGTACTTAACAGGCAAGATGTAATTGAAATTACAATTAAAAATCCAAAAGATTTAACTGGTAAAAAATTAGATGTTATTAAGACCATAAATCCAATAATAACAGAAAAAGCATTAAAAATAATTGCTTTTCCTGTTGTCTGTAAAGTCTTTTTAATCGCTTTATTAATACTTTGATAACTTCTTTCTTCTTTATAGCGCCACAAAAAATGAATTGTATAATCAACTCCGACCCCAATCATAATAGATGATAAAAGTGATGTTATTATATTTAGTTCAATATTTAAATACCCCATTAATCCAAAAAGACTAACTACTGCTACTACTAATGATATAATTGCAAATATTCCAGCTATGAATGACCTAAATACAATTATAACAATTACCATTACTATTATTAAAGATAAAAACAAACTATTAATCTGCCCATAGACCACCGAATCTACTAATTCAGTCAATAAATGAGCATAGCCGCCGACAATAATAAATGGTGAATCCTCACTTTGATCTATATATCGATTAATAAAATCAATTACTTGTCTTATTTCATTAGTACTATTAGTATTAATTCTGGCGCTAATTAAAGAGTATTTATAATTAAAATCAACAAATTGCTCGAAATCAGTCAACATTGAATAAAGCATTAGATATTGTGAAATGGCATTTTTGCTATTAGGAATTCTACTAAATTTGTCAATATCATTATGTAATATTTTATTTAATTTCCGAATTGGATCAGATATAGCTGATACTCTTTCAATATCTTTATGATCTTCTAATTTCTTCTCTAAAACACCTATCTTTTTCATAATAATAGGGTCTTTTATATCTCCCTTAGCAACAATTAATATATTTGTAGAACCACCAAAATATTTACTAACTAATCTATTAGCTTGTACCACTTTGGTATTTTCACCAAAATAATTAATTGGGTTAGTATCAACTACAAGATAAACCATACCATAAGAGATAACTACTATAATTATACTAGAAATTATTAAAAATGATTTAGACTTAATAGTAACAATATCTGAAAGATAAAATAATACTTTCTCTATAAAATTAATCTTAGTACTATTTACTTCAACTTTAGGAAGTAAAGATAGAATTGCCGGTATAAAGATTAAACTAGCTAATAAGGCAAAAGTAACACCGATAGATGATAATATTGCTAACTGCTGCGCCGGAACTATAATATGCGCTAATAAAGATAATAGACCAATAATTGTTGTAATTCCAGTAGCCATAATCGGTTTGCCTATTTTTTTGATAACTTTTTTCGATAACTCTCTAGGACTGATAGAAGTATTAAACCTAATCTCTTCTTGATATTTAGTAATAATATGAATTGCATAATCATTAGCTATAGCTAATAATATCACTGGTAATATAACAGTAATTAATTGTATCTTCCATTTAAATAAAGAGATAGAGCCTAACGCAACAATAATTGACATTATAACCACTATTAAAGGCAATAAAACACCTCTTAACTGTTTAAAACATAAATATAAAAAGATTAATACAATAATTAATCCTAAAGGCAGAAATCTTTTTATATCTTTTCGAATATTATCAGTAATTTTAGCCCGAATAATAGGCAAACCTATTAAAAAGACTTCTTCTTCACCCGGAATCTCTTTTATAATTTTATTTATATTATTTAAAAGAACTTTGTCATCAAACTCATCTTTTAAAACTAAAATTATTGATGTTAATTTAAAATTTTTAGAAATTAAATTATTATAAATTTGTCTATTATTCTTTATTTTTTCTCTTAATCTCTTCTCTTCTTGAAAAGTATTAGGAATTGTATTTATGATATCTTCAATAATTATTTCATTATTGCTTCCTTGTATATTATACGAATTAAAAAGACTATTCACTTCTTTTACCTGAGGTATATTATCCAATTTATTTGATAATTCTTTAATACGTACCAAAGTTTCTTTTTTCAAAACATTATCCGACTTTAATCCGATTATTACTATTTCAGTACCGCCAAATATCGATTTTATCTTATTCATATTTAAACGTGAAGGCATATCCTTAGGAATTTGATTCTTAATTGCTGTATCAATCTTTGCATTAGGTAGTTGTAATGCAAAAAATAACGTAATCACTATAAATATAACAATAATTAATCGAGGATATTTCATTGTAAAATTTAATATCTTTTCGTACAACCTTAACCACCTTCTTTGATGTCATAATAATTTATAGTATCAAACCCAATTTATAATATTATTTACATTAAAATACAAAAGTATTCAAGAGCAAAAGTATAATTTCCTATACAAACAAAAAAAGAGTAACTTTTAAATAAAAACCAAAAGTTACTCTTAGGTAAGATAAAAATTAAATTTTATTTCAATTACTTATGATTACTTCTTTTATATAAACTAAAAATCAAATAGCTTAGAGATTGTTATTTACTTGGGTTCACTAATATCTTAATATGTTCATTTTTATTAGCTAATAACTCATCAAAACCATTCTCTATTACTTCTTCTAAACCTATTTGACTTGTAATCATATTTTTGGCTTCAATTCTTCCATCAGCCATTAAAGCCATAGTAGCTGGAAATACATCTCTATAAGCAATAGTACCTATTACTTCTTTTTCAGTTAAGACTAAATCATTTAGATTAGTTTCAATTTGACTCTCCCAAATACTCACTACTACAATCCTACCTTCACGGGTAGTTGCAGCTACTGCACTATTATATCCAGCCTGTACTCCTGTAGTTTCAAAGGAGACATCAACACCTAGACTATTAGTTAACTCTGTTATTTTAGTCGAAACATCTACTTCATTAGGATCTAGAACTACATCTGCCCCGAACTCTTTCGCATACTTTTTTCTAGCTTCAGAAATTTCAACAGCAATTACTTTTTCAGCTCCAGCAGCTTTAGCAGCTGCTATTGTTGATAATCCAATTGGACCAGCACCAAATACTGCTGCTGTCTCTCCTTGTAGAAAACGCCCTTTTCTAACAGCATGAACAGCTACTGCTAGAGGTTCAATTAAAGCACCTTCTGCTGTAGACATTCCTTCTGGTAACTTATGTACCATATCAGCAGTAAAAGTGGTATATTCGGCTAATCCTCCACCTCCACCAGCTAAACCATGAAAACCTAAACTAGGGCATAAATTGTATCTGCCTTCATTACATTGAGCACAGGCTCTACAAGATACAATTGGTTCAACAGCTACCTTATCGCCAACTACAAAACCTTCTACATCTTCGGCTACTTCTACTACTTCACCTGCAAATTCATGGCCCAAAATAACTGGTGCTTCCACCCCTGTTAATGGATGCGGATTTTCTTTTGGAATAAATATTGGTCCTGCAGTATACTCATGTAAATCAGAACCACAAATTCCACACCACTCTACCTTAATCTTTACTTCTCCTGGCATTATCTTTGGTACTTCAACCTCGTCTATTCTAATATCATTTCTGCCGTACCATCTTAATGCTTTCATCTTCTCTGTCATTATTCTCTCCTCCTTAACTCAAGTTTGATTGTGAAAACCATTCACATTAATGATTAAAATTAATTTCCTAAATGTATTATAACAATTTTCTACAATTATATCAAGTATTCTAGATTATTCCTAATTTTCAGATACAAATAACTAAATTAATTAAAGTGCATAAGGATTATCAAATGGATATTTATCATAATCAGGAATTAATATGTTATCCCCCTCTTTAAGTACTTATAGACTTTCTAGAATTAATCTAGCAATCTGATACCTATTTAAATCATTTTCACTACAAAAAAGACTTTCCATCACAGTTAACTGCAATAGAAAGTCCTTAAAAACAAATATTAAATTTATTAAAAATAGATCCGGCAGTGACTTACTCTCTCACAAGGCTACCCTTGCAATACCATCAGCGCTGGAGGACTTAACTGCTGTGTTCGAAATGGACCCTCGGAACCGGCACGTCCTGTGCCCCTCGGGACACTAGAACATCCATGTTCGTCGGGAACAGGTGTGACCCCTCCGCAATTACCACCGGAAAATTTTCTTTGAAAATTTTCAGTTTACAGTTGATAGTTTACAGTTACTTTTACCGTAAACTCTTTAATTCATATGACAGTTAATAATATACCATTAATCATTTTACTTGTCAAGAGTAAAAACATTAACATCTTTTAGCTCTTTAATGTTTTTAACTATTAACTATGGTTTAATGTTTTAATGATCTTGATCTTGACCTTAACTGTCAACTCTCAACTGTCAACTGTCAACTGCCAACTATACCTTCAAAACTGCACAATGTTAATTATAATTTATTTATCTAGATCAAACCCTCGATCTATTAGTACCAGTCAGCTAAAAACATTGCTGTCCTTACACCTCTGGCCTATCTACCTGGTAGTCTTCCAGGG
>Ga0208550_10005_pt1 | contig 84532 bp, 94 predicted proteins | sample Wag4S2014_12_3_FD_187356 | JGI IMG/M metagenome (GOLD analysis project Ga0208550, IMG submission 187356) | Deep subsurface shale carbon reservoir microbial communities from Ohio, USA - Utica-2 Time Series 2014_12_3 (SPAdes) (version 2) ... | reverse complement strand
GGTTCGAGTCCTACTCGGGGAGCCATTAGGCCCCCATCGTCTAGTGGCCTAGGATACCAGGTTTTCATCCTGGCGGCAGGGGTTCGAATCCCCTTGGGGGTGCCATTTTAATAGTTGACAGTTGAGAGTTGACAGTTGACAGTTAAAACATTAAAACTGACACTGACAACTGACACTGATTACTGAACACGGGCGAATAGCTCAGTTGGGAGAGTACCTGCCTTACAAGCAGGGGGTCACAGGTTCAAGTCCTGTTTCGCCCACCATTTAAGTGGGGATGTAGTAGAGTTGGTCTACAACACCGGCCTGTCACGCCGGAGGTCGCGGGTTCAAATCCCGTCATCCCCGCCATGCGCTGACGTAGCTCAGTTGGTAGAGCAGCTGACTTGTAATCAGCAGGTCACCGGTTCAAGTCCGGTCGTCAGCTCCAGTTTTAACTGAAATTCGTGGGCCATTAGCTCAGCTGGCAGAGCACCTGACTTTTAATCAGGGTGTCGGAGGTTCAACTCCTCCATGGCTCACCAAAATTTTTAATTAATAAGACGCAATGTAAATTTTGGTATTAGGCCATCGAGGCCGTCACACCATTTAATATCTTAATATCGCGGGGTAGAGCAGTCCGGTAGCTCGTCGGGCTCATAACCCGGAGGCCACTGGTTCGAATCCAGTCCCCGCAACCAATTTAAATATTATGGACTTAGATTCTATGCTTTTTAAAGCATAGTTTTTTTATTTTAATTCTTCTTTATTATAGGTTGACCAACCTAGGATATCATAAACTATTCAATAACTAAGTATTGATTCAACAATTTGACTTAATCCGATTAAGTAAACAAGAGCTACTATTAATTGATTTTCAAATACTCCTAAGAATCCACTTGTAATTAAAGCTATTCCTATAATCATGCGGATTATACGATCGATGTTTCCAACATTTCTTTTTAAAGAGATCGTCATTTATTATCACTCCTAAATTCATTATTGGCTTCTAATGCTTTTTCTATAACCTCCTTAGATTCCGGATACTTAAGAAATTCAGCATGGATTTTAGCAAAGGCTTTACGAAATTCTTGGCTTTCTTTTAACATTTGGATCCCTACTTCAGTGGCAGCAATGAAGGCTTTTAGTGTTTCATCATATTCTTTAGGGTCAGAATTTTTTAGTTCATTTAAATTATCGATAGCTAATCTTGCAGAGAATTCAGTCATGAATTTTTCTAACATTTTTAATCCCACCTTAATATTTAAATTTGTTTTCTTATTAATTATACTGTGTAATTCTCATATAATATATTAATAGCTATTAGACAAATATAGATACTACATAATAGCCAAGTAAAATTTATAATTATACTTCAAATAAAGTCGGTTATATAAGATATTTAATTGACTTTAACTGTAATTTGTGTAATATTTAACTTTTTAATTAGCAGGAAAAGAGTATTTATAGTAGAAGTAAGATACTAAGAAGAAATTAATTCTTAATAAAAAAGGGGGATTTATTATGAATATCTTAGATGTGATTAAGAATAGGAGAAGTGTTAGAAGGTATCGGGATAAGTCTGTATCAAATGAGTTAATAGAAAAGATAATAGATGCTGCTCGCTTTGCACCGTCCGCCCATAATGATCAACCTTGGAAATTTATTGTAACTAAGGATGAAGAGAAGCTAGAACAGATGAGTGAAGATAGTAAATACGCTAAGTTTTTATCGTCTGCACCAGCAGCAATTGTAGTATGTGCTGATTATAAAAATTCACATCAAAGAGAAGGGATTTATGATTATTCCATAGATTACTTTTGTATTCAAGATACAGCAGCTGCAATTCAGAATATACTACTAGCAGCACAAGGCTTAGGTTTAGGAACCTGTTGGATAGGAGATTATGATGAAGAGAAGTTAAGTAATCTATTTAATATCGAGGACCCGTATTATCCAGTTGGAATCATTTCACTAGGATTTACTGATAAACTACCAGGTACTCCTAAACGTAAACCTTTAGAAGAGATATTGTGTTATGAAAAATTTGAAGAATAATAAAGCAATTAGCGGGAAAAAATAAATATATGATATGCTTGACAAACTTAAAGTTTGATGATATATTGTCTATAGTTAAGTATTCAGTGTGGTTTTCCCCGATAGCTCAGTTGGTAGAGCAGATGGCTGTTAACCATCGAGTCGTAGTCGGGGAGCCAATTATTTTTACCTCTAGCTGATAATGAATTTCATTATATATAATATGTTGATTTTTACAATAAAATAACTATAATTAAAGTTATTAAATAGTTACTGTGTTATAAGACAAAGGTGAGTAGGACTAAAGATCCCCTTTATTTCCTCCTTTAGTACTGCAAATCCCCTTTTAATTGCAATACTCCCTGCGTCTTTTAATACAGTAATTTTTTATTTGACAAGAAACTAGAAGTATGGTATTCTATAACTAACCCCCAAGGGGAGGGTGATATTATTTTTATTGTGTTTTGTGATAAAAAACACAATGATTAGGTAATAGGAGGGCAAAAAATGATACCAGATAATACTATTAGACGCTTATCTTTATACTTAAGAGTATTAGAAAAATTGAAGGCAAAGGGAACTGAAGTTATATCTTCAAAACAATTAGAAGAAGAGTTTGGTTTGAAAGCGACTCAATTTCGAAAGGATTTAACTTACTTTGGGGAGTTTGGTGTGAGGGGAGTTGGATATGAGGTAGAAGATTTATTAAAAAAGCTAAAAAAGATTTTAGGAATGAATGAGGAAAAAACAGCAGTATTAATTGGGACCGGACATATTGGGACTGCTTTGCTCAATTTTAATCAACAGAATCAGAATTGTAAAGTTCGAATTGAAGCAGCATTAGATAATAGTCAAGATAAAATCGGTTCTAAAGTAGGTGCAATAGAAGTAAAGCCAATAGGAAATATTCCTGAGGTGGTTGCCCAAATTAAGCCTGCAATAGGAATAGTAGCAGTTTCACCAGATGCTGCACAGAAAGTTGTTGATTTGTTAATTGAATATGATGTTAAAATCTTATTAAATTTTGCTCCAGTTAATTTAGAAGTTCCTTATGATGTATATTTACAAAACGTTGACTTGACTTTAGAATTACAAAATTTGTTATATTATTCTGAAAATCTAGCTAAATAATTTATTTTTCGGCTTGGCTTGACTTTATATGACAAAAATCATATAATTATATTACAACGTTATACCCCTACCCAAGGGGAATGGAGGTGATTATTTGTTCCAGTGTAAAGGCTGTGGTGAATTAATTGAAAAATTGAGACCTAAATTTATTGATGTAATTGTTGAAGGCGAAGAACAGACTCCACCAAATGTCAAAGAGTACTTATGTCCAGAATGTAATGAGATAAATTATATTTTAGACCTCGAACATTGTAAAAAGTGTAAATATTCACAGAAGTTTTTACGAGACCCTCAGTCTGGTCGAGTCCTTGCTACTGGATGTAGAGGAAGATGTCTTAAGGAGGGATTAAATTAATGGATGAAAAGTATAAAGATGGTTATGTAGAAAAGAATTATATGGAGGCTTTTGATGGTTCTGGTGAAGAAATTGGAGAAGAAGTTTTAAATTATTTTGAGGAACTTTTTAGCTTAGAAATGCCTTTAGGCAGAATGATGAAGATGATGCCTGGTATGTTTAAGTATGCAAAAAGAGGTAAGAAGTATAGAAAGAATCTTATGAATTTTGCTCCGGAGATGATGCCGATGATGAAGGATGCTATCAAAGATGCGGTAGGCTTAGGAAATAAGGAAGAAAGGGGTGTTTAGAAGATGCTAGAAAAGGCTAATGACTGGAGTGACACTTTTTATGATAAGTGGAAGCCAATAGCTATGGGTTTTGTGAATGGAGCTGAGAAGTGTCTTCAATGTGGGAAGTGTACAGGACAGTGTCCGGCAGCAGCAGTTAATCCTAGTTATAATCCGCGAAAGATTATATATGATTTAGTTAATGGTAACATAAAAAGAGTATTATCAAGTGTAGAGTTATGGCAATGCTTCTTTTGTAGTGGTTGTTTTGCTACTTGTCCCGTAGATATTAACTTCCCTTTCTTTGTTTTTATGCTTCGTTTAGGTGCTATGAGTCAGGGCTTTGGTTGGGAAGATGTAAAGCAGTTAGAGAAGTATGCTGAGAAAGATTATCTACAAGATGGAATAACTGTTTCTCCCGAAGAGAGAAATCCATATGTTATTGAAGAAAGAGGCGATATAGCTGATATTCGTCAAAAAGCAGGTATGCCACGCCAAAGAGAAGTTTCTGATGAAGCTATTGCTGAAATTAATATGATCTCTGATTTAAGTGGAATGACCAATTTTATGAAAAAGATAGGTGGCGTAGAATTATATGATTGTAGTAAGTGCACACCAAAGATTGAAGAGAAATGCAAAAGTAAAGAGCTACCAAAGAAAGTTGGGAATGTAAAGACTCACTATCGTTTTTATAATTATGGAGTTCCAATAGGAGGTGCCGATAATGCATAAACTTGATAAACTAAGTGGTATTAGAGAAGAAATTGTAGCAGATATTCCAATTCCAGAAGAAATTTTTTATTTTCAAAGCTGTGTAGCTAGTAACAAATATCCAGGTATTGAGTCATGTACATTAGATGTCTTAAATAAGTTAGGAGTTAAACCTTTCGTATCAGAAGATCAGACATGTTGTGGTGGATTTGTGACTTTTGCTAATGTAGCAGCCCCAACAGCTTCTATGCCGGCAGTGGCTAGAAATATTTCTTTAGCAGAAGAAGAAGGTTTAGATATATGTGCTGTTTGTAATGGGTGTTGGACATTTTTAAATGAGTTTGGTCATTTTATGAATGGCAATGATGAGGTAAAAGAAAGTGTAAACATGATGTTAAATATGATGGGACGAGAATACAAAGGTGAAAGCAATATCTTTCACATAGGTGCTATGTTATACAAACTTAAAGATAGAATTGCAGAGAATGTTGAACGTCCTTTGGAAGGGTTAAAGTTTGCTACTCACTATGGATGTCATTATTTAGGTGGAGGGAAATATGGAGCAATCGATGATGCTCAGCATCCAAGTTTTATACAAGAATTAGTTGAGATTATGGGTGGAGAGAATGTAGATTATACTGCTAGCGGTGAATGTTGCGGGACAGGTTTTACCCAAGTAATTAATGACAAAGAGAAATCACTGGATCATTCTCAAATGAAATTGGAGAGTGTTAGGGATGAAGCAGACCCAGACTTTGTCATTGTTTTATGTCCTTATTGTCTAAGTCAGTTAGACCGTATGCAACAGCAGTTAGATTATAGAAGAGATGTTAAATTAGATATTCCTATTATTCATATAACTCAGTTGGCTGGTTTAGCTTTAGGTCTCCCTAAGGAGCGTTTAGCTTTTGATGCTCATATTGGTGGTCAAGATCGATTTAAAAAGGCATTAAATAAGATTGGAATCGACTATTAAAAGTTTTTGATTATAAAGACATGGAGGGGTAAAAATGAGCAAAAAAGCATTAGTCATTGGTGGAGGTATAGCAGGAATTAATGCAGCGGTTGAACTTGCGAATAATGATAAATTAGTTATCTTAGTAGAAAAGAATGGAGAATTAGGTGGAAATGTTAATGATATGGCTGCGACTTTTCCAGAACTTGATGAGGCTCAACCGCTTTTAGATGAGCAAAAGAGTAAGGTAGAAGATAATGAAAATATTGATATTAAGTTTAATTCAGAAGTTATTTCAGTTAGTGGTAAAGCTGGTGATTTTAAAGTTGAGATTAATGAAGATGGAAATACAGTTGCCGAAGAAGTGGGGGCTATCATTGTAGCTACAGGATTTAATTATATGGAGCCTAATGACTATAGTGAGTATGGCTACTCTAGATTAGATAATGTAGTTACTAGTCAAGAGTATGAAAGAATGGTGATGAATGGTGATATCAAAAAATATAGTAATAGCAATGTAGTATTTGTTCATTGTGTTGGTTCTAGAGATAGAGTAAAAGGGTATCGTTATTGTTCAAAGATATGTTGTACTTATTCTGCTAAGCATGCTCTACTTCTTAAACAAGAGGTCCCTAGCGCTAATGCATTTGTCTTCTATATAGATATTCGTGCTTTAGGCAAAGGCTATGAAGAGTTTATCCGAGATGCAATTGAAGACTATGGAGTGCGTTATATAAGAGGGCGTGTATCTAAAGTAATTAATAAAGAAGATACTCTTTTAGTGAAAGCAGAAAATTCATTGATTGGTAATCCAGTCGAATTAAACGCAGATTTAGTTGTATTGGCGTCTGCAATGGAACCACAAAAAGACTCTAAAGAATTAGCTGAAATTTTAGGGATTGAAACAGATGATTATGGTTTCTATAAAGAGGCACAATCGAATATGGAACCTGTTAAGTCTTCTAAAGAAGGGATTTTCTTAGCTGGTAGCTGTACTGCTCCGCTTGAAATTAGAGAAAGTGTAGCTATGGGAAAAGCTGCTGCTAGTGAAAGCTTATCTTTCTTAGGTTAGAAAGGAAGTGATGATTAATGTTATATAAGATTGGTTCAGACCAAAAAAAGAATAGAATCTTACAAAAAATAAAGAGTAGTGGTAACGATAACCTTAATCAATGTTTGCAGTGTTATAAATGTGGGGGCATGTGTCAAAAGAGTGATAAATTCGATTATACTCCCCGTCAAATATTAGAACAGATAATTGATGGTTTAGAGGAGTCTATATTAAATAGTAGAGCGATTTGGATCTGTGAAACTTGTAATGAGTGTAAGATAGATTGTCCAGTAGCGATAAATTTTAAGAAGATAATGGCAAGTTTACGAGAGATAGCTAGAGAAGAAGGGATTGAACCGAATACTGAAGAGGTTAATAGAAAATTTGTTAAGAAAGCACATTGTCCTAAAAAAGAGGATGACTAAAGACTGATAAAAGGGGTGAGAGTTAATGAAGGTTGAGATGTCACCAGAAGATAACGGGCTTTTTAACGAGATTTTGGAAAGAAGTGGGCAGAATATAAAGGAATGCTATCAGTGTACTAAGTGTTCAGGAATCTGTCCTTTTTCTTCACATATGGACTATTCCCCGAACCAAATATTAGAGATGATCTTTCATGGAATGAAAGAGGAGTTATTAGAATGTAGATCTATTCAGATGTGTATAGGATGTGCTACTTGTGAGGCTAACTGTCCATCGGAAGTAGAAATGTATGAGATTATGCGGGTATTGCGGGAAATGGCCGATGAAGAAGGGGTAGAGTCAAGAGAAGAGAATATGCTTCTTTTTAATGAAATATTTTTAGATATAATTAAAGATAATGGTAGATCACATGATGTAGGACTTACTCTTAAATATAATGCAGCTAAAGGTCAATATTTAAAAGATGTGATTTTAGGACCTAAGATGTTTATGAGAGGGATGATGGGAGTTGGAGACCTGATTCCACCAAAGATTAAGAATAGAAAAGAAGTTAAAAATATTTTTGATAATGTGGCTCGAAAGAGAGGGGGCATTTAAATGAAATTAGGATATTATCCTGGTTGTTGTATGGAATCTACTGGTCAGGCTTTTGGAAAGTCCACAGAAAAGGTTTTAGAAGCATTAGGTGTTAGTCTAGAAGAAATAAATGATTGGAATTGTTGTGGTTCAACACCAGCTCATCAGGCTGACCATTTGTTATCGTTAGCTTTGTCTGCTAGAAATTTAGTTCAGGCAAGTGAACAAGGTTTAGATAAGATTACAGCCCCTTGTGCTGCTTGTTATAATCATCTAAAAGCTGCGGAAGTAGAGTTTGAATCTCATGCTGATGAAATAAATGAAGTATTAGAGAAACCACATAAGGGAGATGTTTCTGTTTATAACTTATTAGAGGTTTTAATCGAATTAGTAGGTATGGATAAGGTCAAAGAAAGAGTGAGTAATCCTTTAAAAGGTCTAAAAGTTGCACCATTTTATGGTTGCCTTCTGACTAGACCAGCTAAGGTTACTAACTTTGATCATCCGACTAATCCACAGAGTATGGATAACTTATTAGAAGTTTTAGGAGCAGATGTTGTTCAATGGGGAGCTAAAACCGACTGTTGTGGTGCAGGCTACTCTTTAACTGGTACGGAGATAGTATTGAAGCATTGTGGTAATATTTTAGAAGAAGCTAAGGGTGTGGGTGCTGATGTTATTGCGGTTGCATGTCCATTATGTCAGCTTAATTTAGATACTCGACAAAGCGAAGTAGAAAAAGAGTTAGGAAGAAAGTTGAATATGCCAGTAGTATATATTACTGAATTATTAGGTTTGAGTTTGGGGTTACCAAAATCAGAACTAGCTTTAGGTAAGCGATTAGTAAGCTCAAAGCCAATTTTAAAGAAGAGAAAAGTTATTTAAGGAAGGTTTAAAGTGAGCTTGATTTTAAACCATAGATTGTGAATATAATTGAATAAAAGAATGTATTATGTATATTAAGAGGTCTGTTAAAGATAGCAGGTCTCTTAATTTTTTTGTTTAAGGATAGAAAAGATAATTAGCAATATTCGATTTAAATGCAATATGAATAGCAGTATATTGTTAATATAAATCACAAACAATAATCTTGCGTTTTGTTATTTGAATTATTCTTTTGATTATACAAGGAGCTTAGATGTCAATTATAACTGAGATGAGCAGATATATAACTATTTGTGATCCCTCACAAATGGTTATTTAGCCAATAATATTTATAGAATTTAAGGGGGGATGCTATGATGGCGATAGAGATTTGGCTTAAACTTGGCTCAATGATTATTGCTGTATTGTTATTGTTTCTGAAACGCAAGGGGATGAAAGAGTACCTGCCAGTAGGAATGTTTGCTAGTTTATACGCTCAAACCGGGGACTATATAGCTAAATATTTTGGATTATGGAATTTTCCTAATAAACATCATCCGATTAGAGTATTTAGAGTAGTAGATGATGTCTCTATAGTTGTGGATATGGTTGTAGTGCCTATCTTAGTGATGTTTGGAGTAAGGTATACTCCTACTAAGTTAAAGGCAAGAGTTCGTTGGTTCTTTATTTTGGCGACTAGTTTAACTATAATTGAATTTTTGATTGAACGATTCACTAACGCATTAGAATATTATAATGGTTATGATTGGTATCACTCATATATATTATGGTTTATAAGTTGGTTTATTTGGTTTGAATTTCATGCCTGGTTCAGTAGAGAATAGGAGATTTAAACCTTTAGAATAAGAATAATAAATTAGAATGAAAGGATATGATTAATGACTACTCACGAAGAAATAAGAGAAGTACAAGTAAAGTTACATCAGTTAACTCATGAAAATTGGTATAATCATGACTTTTTAACGTTAGATTGGTGGTTGCTTATAATTGTTATGATTTTTCCTTGGATTATATGGTGGAAACTTGTTGACAAGGATAGCTTGATAGAGATAACCCTCTATGGTCTCTTTATAGCTCTATTCTCTGGTATTTTAGATACAATTGGATTTAGCTTAGGACTTTGGAGTTACCCTAATAAAATTGTTCCTATTAATCCTCCTTTATTTCCTGCCGACTTTACATTATTGCCAGTAACATATATGCTTCTTTATCAGTATTTTACTTCTTGGAAGCCATTTATTATAGCGAGTACTATTGTTTTTGGAGTTTATACTTTTGCTGGTGAGCCTTTTCTTGAGTGGTTAGGGGTCTATACTACTTATTCGTGGCAGTATGTCTATTCTTTCCCGATTTATGTAGCCATGTCAGTCTTCTGTCGCTGGTTAGTAAAACAGATGCAGAGGATTATAGATAAGAAAGAGAAAGAGAATCAACTCTTGTATACATGGCTATATGTAATATTGCAAGATAATAAGAGGTTACGTGAAATGAAAGAAAAAGAACCTTGGTGGGAATCTATTCTTAATTTATTTAATAAATAAAGAACGAATAACTTTAAGCCAAATTCTAAACAATAATAGATGAACTCATGTTTTGAAGAATCTGAAATATAACTTAAGGGTGAAGTATATGTTTAGAAGATTAATTAATAAAGCTAAGGATTCGTTGATTACAAAGAAACAGAAGAAGAAAGAACCCATTTCTAAAGATATAGAGAAGAATTATGAACGGCTTAAAAAGCTGTTTGCAAAGAGTGAAGATGTTACTATTAGAAGATTTACTATGGGTAAGGGGAAGGTTAAGGTCTTTGCTTTATTTGTTGATGGCATGATAAATAAAAAGTTAGTTGATGATGACATCCTCAAGCCTCTAATTTTGAAGACCCGTAGTATAGACCCTAGTAAAGAGAAGATTAAAAATATATATAACTGGGTTAAGGAGAAGGTCTTAACTGCTGACCAAGTTAAGGAGACCGATGATTTTAAAGAAGGTGTAGATGCTGCCTTATCCGGAGATACAGCTATCTTCATCGATGGTTACAATCGGGCTCTTTTAGCCAGTACTAGAGGTTGGGAAGAGCGTGGTGTCCAAAAGCCAATGGTAGAAAAGTCAGTTCGTGGACCTAAGGAAGCATTTACAGAGACACTGCGGATTAACACTTCTCTGTTAAGAAGGAAGGTTAAAGATACTAACCTTAAATTTGAAAGCATGGTTATCGGTGAGATTAGTAGGACTTTGGTTTCAATAAGTTACATAGGAGGAATTGCTGATCCCAAAATAGTTAAGGAGGTAAAGAAACGGTTAAAAAGTATTGAAATAGATGGTATTCTAGATGCTGGTTATATTCTAGAATTAATCGAGGATAATCCTTTATCACCTCTACCAACTATGTATCGGACAGAACGTCCGGATGGAGTAGCTAGTAAATTATTAGAAGGAAAAGTAGCTATTATAATTGATGGTTCACCAGATGTGATAACGGTTCCGACTATCTTTATGGAGTATTTAATCGCCAGTGAAGACTATTATCAAAACTCATTATTTAGCACATTTACTCGTTGGCTAAGGATTATAACATTTATTGGAACTCTCTTCTTACCTCCGCTTTATGTAGCAGTAATTAGCTTCCATCAAGAGATGTTACCTACACCATTAGTGATTAGTGTTGCTGCTGCTAGAGAAGGTGTACCTTTCCCAGTTGTAATAGAGGCTATACTTATGGGGTTATTATTTGAGTTATTGCGAGAAGCAGGAACTAGAATGCCCCGTCCTATAGGGCAATCGGTCAGTATTGTTGGCGCTGTAATTGTAGGACAAGCAGCAGTTGAAGCTGGTTTGACAAGTACACCAATGGTTATGGTAGCAGCTTTAACTGGACTTGGTATCTTTGCTGTTCCTTCTGTAGATATGGCTTTGGCTCTAATTCCATTACGTCTTCTTTTAACTATCTTTGCATCAGTATTAGGACTATTTGGAATCTTAGCAGGCCAATTAATTATTACTATTCATATGGCTTCTTTACGTTCTTTTGGGATTCCTTATCTTTCTCCATTAGCGCCAGGAACATATCAAGGCTTAAAGGATACCTTAGTTCGAGCACCTTGGTGGGCTATGAACACTCGACCACAGCTTATGACTGAGAATGAAGTACGGCAGGATATTAATCAACAACCACAAGACCCAGAAGATGATGAATCAGATTTGCTTAATGAATAACTTTAATCTAAGTGTTAGATAATATAACCGTATATAGATTAAATGGAGATTAAAAATATAACCTAAGGGTGAACTATATGTTTAGAAGGTTAATCAATAAAGCTAAAAATTTATTTTCTAAAGGTAAAGAAAAGAAGCATATGAAGAAAGATGAAATGCAGATTTCTAAGAATATAGAAGAGAATTATAAACAGATTGAAAAATTATTTGCTAAGAGTGAAGATGTTACTATTAGAAGATTTATTATGGGAAAAGGTGACGTTAAAGCTTTTGCTCTGTTTATTGATGGCATGATAAATAAAAAGTTAGTTGATGATGATATTCTAAAACCATTAATGCTAAGTACTCGTAGCATTAAACCTAGTGAAGAGAAGATTCCTAATGTATATAACTGGGTTAAGGAAAGGGTCTTAGTTACTGATGAATTAAAGGAGACTACTAGCTTTAAAAAGAGTGTAGATGCTGCTTTATCGGGGGATGCAGCTATCTTTATTGATGGTTATGATCGGGCGCTTCTTGCCAGCACTAGGGGTTGGGAAGAACGTGGTGTTCAACCACCAACTACTGAAACCTTAATTCGTGGACCTAAGGAAGCCTTTACAGAGACTCTACGCATTAATACTTCATTGTTGAGGCGTAAGATAAAGAATACTAAATTCAAACTTGAAAGTATGGTTATTGGTGAAGTTACTGGAACTCAAGTTGTGATCGGTTACATAGAAGGGCTTGCTAATCCTAAAATAGTTAAGGAGGTAAAGAAGAGGTTAAAGGATATTGAAGTTGACTCTATCCTCGATACTGGATATATTGAGGAATATATTGAGGATAATCCCTTATCACCTTTACCAACTATGCATCGAACAGAACGTCCAGATGCAGTAGCTAGTAAATTATTAGAAGGTAAAGTGACTATCTTAGTTGATGGTTCACCATCAGCTTTAACAGCACCTACTATTTTTATGGAATTCTTATTAACTAGTGCCGACTACTATCAGCGAGCAATCTTTAGTACCTTTACCAGGTGGTTGAGATATATCTCATTTGTTATTACTCTCTTATTACCGGCTCTCTATGTAGCGGTAATTAGCTTTCATCAAGAGATGTTGCCTACGCCGTTAATTATTACTATTGCTGCTGAAAGAGAAGGCGTTCCGTTTCCATCTTTCGTAGAAGCGATATTGATGGGATTAATGTTTGAAGTCTTAAGAGAGGCAGGGACTCGTATGCCACGGCCAATCGGTCAGGCGGTCAGTATTGTTGGTGCTTTAATTTTAGGTGATGCAGCAGTTAAGGCTGGATTAACTAGTACACCAATGATTATTATAACTGCATTAACCGGGATTGGAGTCTTCGTCATTCCTTCTGTCGATATGGCATTAACCTTAATTCCATTACGTTTTTTATTAGCTCTATTAGCTGCAACCTTGGGCTTATTTGGAATTTTATTAGGGATGTTGATAATTACTATTCATATGGCATCTTTACGTTCGTTTGGAATTCCTTATCTTTCTCCATTAGCACCAGGAACATATCAAGGCTTAAAGGATACCTTAGTTCGAGCACCTTGGTGGGCTATGAATACACGACCACAGCTTATGACTGAGAATGAAGTACGTCAGGATATTAATCAAAAGCCACAGGACCCAGAAGATAATGAAGAGAATTTAATCGATGAATAACAGGAGGCTTAAAGATGCTGGAAGAAGGTAGGATCTCTAATAAACAGCTACAATGGTTAATCATTAGTACAATATTCTCTACAGCTCTCCTATTTTTACCGTCGACAATGATTGCTGAGGCTAAGCAAGATACTTGGTTATCGATGATTTTAGTTACTATTTTTGGTCTAATCGCTAGCTATATTATTACTAAGTTAGGTCAGAGGTTCCCGAATCAAACTCTTATTGGTTATAGTCGATTAATTGTTGGTAGGATTCCAGCAAAAGTAATAGCTTTTATCTATATCTTATTCTTTTTACATATTGATGCTGTGATTATTAGAGAATTTGGTGAAGTCTTGACCAGTATCTTTTTACCTAATACTCCTATGTCATTAATAATCGTTATAATTGTTGTTATCTCAGCTTCTGGAGTTAGGAACGGGATTGAGGTGATTTCTAGAAGTAATGAAATAATTCTGCCTTCAATATTTGGATTTTTGGTCATTATATTTCTATTTATCTTTCCTGAATTAGATGCTGCTAATTTAAGACCGGTATTAGGAACTGGGTTAATTCCTATCATCAAAGGTGCTTATCCGGCTGCTCTTTTTTATGCAGAGACAGTTATCTTAATTATTATTTTACCAGCTGTTAATCGACCCAAAAAAGCTTTGAAATCAGTATTTAAAGCAACGTTAATTACAGGGTTCATTGGAGTAATAGTTATTGTTGAAATAATCACCTTATTTGGTAGTATAGAAGCTGCGCAGTTTAATCTGCCCATGCTATCTTTAATCCGTTATATTAGCATATTTGATTTTATAGAAAGAATAGATGCTTTAATGATGGCTATCTGGTTTGGTGGAGGTTTTATGAAGATTGCTGTTTTTTATTATTGTTTAACTATTTCCACGGCGGAATTCTTTGAATTGAAGAGCTATAAACCAGTAGTGCTGCCTTTGGGTGTTATCTTAACTGTACTTTCTATAATTCTTTTTGGTAATATTGAGGAGATGGGTAAAGTTATCTTTGAGTTGATGCCTCCTTACTATTTATTCATAGAGGTAGGTATTCCCTTAATCTTATTATTAATAGCTATAATTAGAGGAGTCAGAGGTGAAATTGAATGAAACGAAAGGTAATCTTATTAGTAATTATCACATTGTTATCAAGTAGTATAAGTGGCTGTTATGACCGGCGGCCGATTGACAATTTAGCTTTAGTAGCTGCAACAGGAATTGATCAAGCTAAAGATAAAGATAAGATAAGACTTACAGTGCAAATAATTAAGCCAAGTGTAATTAAAGGTGAATCAGGAAGTGGGGGGACTAAAGGGCAGTCAGTTTGGGTGTTATCAACGACAGGTTATACAGTCTTGGAAGCGGTTAGAAAGTTTACAGAGCAGGTAGGACGAAATCTTTTTTGGGCACATAATATGATAATTGTATTCGGTGAAGATTTGGCGCGGCAGGGAGTGAATGAATATATAGACTTTTTTAATCGAAATCCTGAATTAAGGAAAAGAAGTTGGATATTAATTTCTAAAGGGGTAGATGCTAAAGAGATTTTAGAGGCTAAATTTGATTTAGAAAGTATTCCGGCTAGTGCTATTGATCTATTAGTGAAAAGTGAAAAAGATAATGCTAAAGTAAGAGCGGTCGACTTACAAGAATTTAGTAAGTTATTGGTTACTCCCCAAGTATCTCCAACGGCTGCTCGGATTGAATTAGTAGCAAAAGATGATTTGCGAAAGAAAGAGAAGAAAGCTAAAGAGACTGGAGCAAAAGAACCTCCCAAAAGAGTTCGAGCAAATGGGGCGGCTATCTTTAAAGAAGATAGGTTAGTTACTTGGTTTGGAGAGAAAGAAGTTCGGGGGCTATTATGGGTATTGGGAGAGGTTAAGAACAGTATTGTAGTAATAAGTTGTCCGGATGATAAAGATAAAAAAATTAGCCTTGAGGTTACTCAAGCTAATAGTAAGATAACTCCACGGTTTGTAGATGGAGAACCAGTAATTAATATTAAGATAAAAGAAGAAGGAAACTTAGGTGATCAGATGTGTAAAGAAAATTTAGTTACACTGGAAGGAATCGAAATGTTAGAGAGAAGACAGGCGGCAGTGATTCGTAACGAGATAAGATTAGCACTTAAGCAAGCACAGGAAGTCAATAGTGATATCTTTCGATTTGCACAGGTCATTCATAGGTCTTTTCCGCAGAAATGGAAGAAGATTAAGGGAGATTGGGATGAGATCTTTCCTCGTTTACAGGTGAATGTTGAAGTTGATTCAGAGATACGTCGGATTGGATTGGTGAAGAGGGCGAATGAAGCAAAATAAAGTAGAATAAAGCTTAAGAAGGGTGGCAGTTAATGTTAAAAGTACTAGGTTTGGCAGCTATCTTTATTATGATTATCTTATTTGAAGTGCCTAGTTTGGTTAAAAATGAAGAGTGGAAAGAGTTGACTGTCTTTTCACTCTTATTATTTATTGGTTTAGTATTAAGTATAGCGGGCATGATGGGCTTTAATTTTTCACAGTTTTATAATTGATCTATTAGCAAAAAGGCGTAAAAAATAGTTATGATATATAATTGTAAGTTAGAGCTATATATTTACTGTGAATAAGAAATAATGAATAATAATAACAAAAATTTAAACTTGCAAATATACTAAAAATGTGTATAATTAAAAACAAGAAGGTCAAAGATAGTCAAAGTTAAAGAGGGAGGGTTGATAAAAGGTGAGTAGCTTATCAGATAAGATAGAATATTATCTGAAGCAACAGTTAACTAATGGTAAGAGTTCTAACAGTATTATTAAGATCCAAAGGAATAAGATAGCTAAGAAATTTAACTGTGTCCCTTCCCAGATTAATTATGTATTAAAGACAAGGTTTAATATAGAGAATGGTTATGTAGTTGAGAGTCAACGTGGTGGAGGCGGTTATGTCAAGATTATTAAGGTTAAGCATGATTCAGACCTAGAGACTATAAAGCGATTAATAGATAAGATTGGTCGTCAGATTTCACAAAGGAAGACAAATAATATCTTGCAGCGTTTATACGAAGAAGAGATTATAACTAAACAAGAGCGAGATCTGTTACAAACAGTCTTTGATCGTAGAAATTTAAGTGTAGATTTACCAGGAAGAGATATCTTACGAGCAAAGATGCTTCGTTCAGCTCTAAAGGTATTAGCGAAGAATAACCAACATGGTCAGGAGGGGTAGCGTATGATTTGTCAAGAGTGTCAAGAACGACAGGCAACGGTACATGTAACGAAGATAATTAATAATAAGAAGAAAGAGATCTATCTTTGTGAAAAGTGTGCACAAGAAAAAGGAGAGTTGAACTTTGGGGGAGAGTCGTTCTCTTTTAATAATCTATTAAGTGGATTGTTAAATCATGATTTCAGTACTAAATCGGCTAAATCTAAGATAGATTTAGGCTATCAAGGACAGAGTGAATGTGCAAGCTGTGATTTAAGTTATAGTGAGTTCAGTAAGAGTGGTAAGCTAGGTTGTAGTGATTGCTATTTAAACTTTGAAGAACGAACTGATAAATTATTAAAGCGAATTCATGGTAGTAATAGACATACTGGAAAGGTACCTCGCAGAACCGGGGAAGTTATTAGAATGAAGAAAGAGATTCAAGGCTTGCGGGACGAGATGCAGGAGGCTGTGGAGAAGGAAGAGTTTGAAGAAGCTGCAAAGTTAAGGGATAAGATTAAAGAATTAGAGGCAGAGATTGAATAAGTGGAGGTGGAATGATGTCTTGGACAAATAAGATTAATAATACTCTTAATAAATGGATGAAGGGAGCGGGGCCTGATTCTGATGCAGTAATTAGTAGTCGAATTAGGTTAGCTAGAAACTTAGATAACTTACCTTTTCCTAATAATGCTTCTGAGGAGGATGCGCAAAAAGTAGTAAAAAGAGTAGAGAAGGTTCTAAATAAGGATGATGAATTTGGTTTAAAGTTGTTAGAGCTTGAATCTATTCCAACCTTAGAAAGAGAAGTGATGGTTGAGAAGCATTTGATTAGCCCTCAACATGCTAAACCTGGTGCTTATAAGGCTTTATCTTTAACTGATGATGAAAGTATTAGTGTTATGGTTAATGAAGAAGATCATTTAAGAATGCAGGTCTTAGTTCCTGGTCTACAGTTAGAAGATGCATGGGAGTTAGCCAATCGAGTTGATGACTTTTTGGAGTCAGAATTAAACTTTGCTTTTAATGAGAAGTATGGTTACTTGACGGCTTGTCCTACAAATGCCGGAACTGGGATGAGAGCATCGGTGATGCTGCATTTGCCAGCTTTAAGTCTAACTAGGAGAATTAATGAGGTCTTAAGGGCAACTTCACAGTTAGGTTTAGCAGTACGGGGTCTCTATGGTGAAGGGACAGAGGCGTTAGGTAATATTTATCAAATTTCTAATCAAGTAACGTTAGGTCCTACTGAGGAAGAGATTATCGAGAATTTACAAGGAGTTATTAAACAGGTTATTGAGCAAGAACGAAGTGCTCAAAAGATGTTAATGAAGAGAAGTAAGCTAGATTTAACCGATACAGTATTCCGAGCCTATGGAATCTTAAAGAATGCTTATAAAATATCAAGTAAAGAAGCGATGAAGCTGTTATCAGATGTAAGATTAGGTATAAATTTGGGGATAATAGAAGATATACCAGCTAATCTATTCAATGAATTGATGGTCTTAATTAGTGCACCAGCATTGCAGAGGTTAGAAGGAAGAGAGTTAAGTCCAGAAGAAAGTGATGAAAAGCGAGCAGAATTGATTAGAATGAGGGTTAATAATAAATGAGGCTTTTGCATTTTTAAGTAGCTTACATCAATTAATTATGCTAGAAATTTTATTATGGAATTCATTTAAATAGAGAATCGGAGGTGCTAATTATGATTTTTGGTCGTTTTACGGAGAGAGCAAGAAAAGTATTAGTTTTGGCTCAAGACGAAGCAAAACAGTTAGGGCATGGTTATGTAGGGACAGAGCATCTATTATTGGGAATATTGAATGAAGGTGAAAGTATAGCATCCAAGACTTTACAAGGTTTTGGTTTGAATTTAGAGAAGTTGAGAAAAGAGGTTAAAAAATTAATTGGTGAAAGTGATGAATCGGTTGAGGCTCAGAAATTAAACTTTACACCGCGGACTAAGAAGGTATTAAATTTAGCAATGGAAGAAGCAAGACGACTTGGTCACAATTATGTAGGAACAGAGCACTTATTACTTGGTTTAGTCAAAGAAGGTGAAGGGGTAGCATCTCGTGTTTTGAAGAATTCAGATATAGAGTTAGATAAGTTACGTAAAAAGATTGCTGATCAGTTAGGTGGTAGTAAGATTAAGCAGAGAAAGAAGAAGGATACTAAGACACCGACAATAGATGAATTTAGCCGTGATTTAACTGAATTGGCTGCTGAAGAGAAGTTAGACCCAGTAATCGGTCGAGATAAGGAGATTGAAAGAGTTATCCAAGTCTTAAGTAGAAGAAAGAAGAATAACCCTTGCTTAATTGGTGAACCTGGAGTAGGTAAGACGGCTATTGCTGAAGGGTTAGCACAGTTAATCGCTAATGATGATGTGCCAGAAACACTTATTGACAAAAGAGTTGTAGCTTTAGACTTGAGCTCTTTATTAGCTGGTTCTAAGTATCGTGGTGAGTTTGAAAAAAGATTAAAGGCGGTCATGAAAGAAATCGATGAGGCTGGCAATATAATTCTCTTTATTGATGAGTTACACAATCTTGTTGGAGCGGGAGCAGCGGAAGGTGCTATTGATGCAGCTAATATCTTAAAGCCTGCTTTGGCTAGAGGTGAATTACAATGTATCGGAGCGACTACCTTAGATGAGTATCGTAAGCATATCGAAAAGGATGCAGCATTAGAGAGAAGATTCCAGTCTATTATTGTTGAAGAGCCATCAATTGAAGAGACAGTTTCAGTTTTAAAAGGTCTGCGAGATATTTATGAGGCGCATCATAGAGTAAAAATTACAAATGAAGCAATTAAGGCAGCTGCTAATTTATCACGACGTTATATTACAGACCGCTTCTTGCCTGATAAAGCAATAGATTTAATTGATGAAGCTGGTTCTAAAGTTAGATTAAAAGAGAATACAGCTCCTCCAGAAATTAAAAATTTAAATAAAGAGTTAGAAAGAGTAGAGCAGGAGAAAGAAGCAGCAGTTAAAGCGCAAGAATTTGAAAAGGCTGCTCAACTAAGAGATAAAGAGAGGCAATTAGAAGATAAATTAGAAGCGGTTAAACAAGAATGGAAGGATAATAAAGGTAGAGATGAGGCAGTAATTACTAAGGAAGATATTGCAGCTATCGTTTCTAATTGGACCGGAGTTCCAGTGACTAAACTAACAGAAGATGAGACTGAAAAGCTACTTCGCTTAGAAGAAGAGTTACACGAAAGAATTGTCGGACAGAATGAAGCTATAGATGCGGTAGCTCAAGCAGTACGACGTGCTAGAGCAGGGTTAAAGGATCCGAAGCGACCGATTGGTTCCTTTATCTTCTTAGGTCCAACAGGGGTTGGAAAGACTGAGTTAGCTAGGACTTTAGCAGAGGTAATGTTTGATGATGAAGAAGCGATGATTAGGATTGATATGTCTGAATATATGGAAAAGCATGCTGTTTCTCGTTTGATAGGAGCTCCTCCAGGATATGTTGGTCATGAAGAAGGAGGGCAATTAACTGAGAAGGTAAGAAGAAAGCCTTATTCAGTAGTCTTATTAGACGAAATTGAGAAGGCTCATCCAGAGGTCTTTAACGCTTTATTACAGGTTTTAGAAGATGGACAATTGACTGACTCACAAGGAAGAACTGTAGACTTTAAGAATACGATTATCATCATGACTTCTAATGTAGGAGCTAATCTAATCGAGAGCCAAGGTGGATTAGGCTTTAAAACTGAAGAAGATGAGTCAGACTCCTATCAACGCATGAAGAATAAGGTGACTTCAGAGCTAAAGAAGCAATTTAGACCTGAGTTTTTAAATAGATTAGATGAAATAATTGTCTTCCATGCGTTAGACTTGGAGCATATTAAGAAGATTGTTGATTTAATGTTAGATGAGGTCTCTGAGCGGTTATTAGAAAAAGATATTAAGATTGAAGTAACCGAAGAAGCTAAAGAAGTGATTGCTGATGAAGGATTTGATAAAGAGTTTGGAGCAAGACCACTACGCCGGGCTATTAGACGTTTAATCGAAAATCCTTTCTCAGAAAAGCTGTTATCTGGTAATTTTGTTGATGGTGATAAGGTCATAATAGATGTAGAAGATGGAGGATTGACATTTAATAAAGCATAATTAAATAAGCAGATTAAGCAGAGGGATTCCCTCTGCTTAATCTGCTTATTCTACCTTGTTAATTGGGCTCAAAAATGTTATAATAAAAGTTAGTTTACAATACATAATGAAGTTTAAAAATTGATTCTAGGTGATTAATAGTGGCGAAAAAGAAGAAAAGATATGTATGTCAAGAGTGTGGACATGAAGCATTAAGATGGAACGGAAAATGCGAAGGGTGTGGAAGTTGGAATACCTTAGTAGAAAAGATTATTGATCCTAAGGAAGAAAAGGAGAAAGAAAAGAGAAAGAAAGAGTTTTTAAGTAATAATCAACCACAAAAGATTAAAGAGATTAAAGCGGCTGAAACAGAACGTTTTAAGACAAAGATTGGGGAATTGAATCGCGTCTTAGGCGGGGGAATAGTTCCTGGCTCTTTAACTTTGATTGGGGGGGCACCTGGAGTAGGTAAGTCTACTCTTTTATTACAGGTCGCCAATCAGATCAGTCTTGATTACGGTCAGGTACTATACATATCTGCTGAAGAGTCAGAGCATCAAGTAAAGTTACGAGCTGACAGATTAAATATTGCTAGTTCTAACTTATATGTTTTAGCCGAAACTAACTATTTTTCAATTGAAGAAAAGATTAAAGAAATGGAACCAGAATTAGTAATTATAGATTCTATCCAGACTATCTATAATCCAGATTATAGTTCAGCACCAGGGAGTGTTAGTCAAGTTCGTGAATGCACTAGTAAATTGATGCGTTTAGCTAAAGTTGAGAATATACCGGTCTTTTTAGTAGGGCATGTTACTAAAGAAGGTTCTATTGCCGGACCAAGGGTATTAGAGCATATGGTAGATACTGTTCTCTATTTTGATGGGGATCAGCATCATTTCTATCGTATCCTACGTGCAGTCAAGAATCGTTTTGGTTCTACTAATGAGATTGGAATCTTTGAAATGAAACAGACAGGATTAAGTGAAGTGTTGAATCCTTCAGAGCGATTTATTGCAGAAAGACCTAAGGATGTTTCTGGATCAGTAATTGTTGCTTGTTTAGAAGGAACTAGACCTATCTTAGTAGAAGTTCAATCTTTGGTGAGTTTAGCCAATTTTGGAACCCCGACAAGGGTAACTTCTGGCGTGGATCATAAGAGAGTTTCATTAATTTTAGCTGTTTTAGAAAAGAGATTAGGTTTACATATTCAAGGAGAAGATGTTCATATTAATATCGCAGGTGGAGTGCAAGTAGAAGAACCAGGTCTTGATTTAGGGCTTGCAGTGGCCATCATTTCTAGTTTTCGTGATTTGGCGATACCTAGTAATCTGCTAGTGGTTGGTGAAATAGGTCTTTCGGGTGAAATAAGAGCTGTTAATCAGGTTGAACGAAGAATTAATGAAGCTAGAAAATTAGGATTTGACCAGTTTGTAATTCCTGCTAATAATCTATCTTCTTTAGATTTAGACCCTGAAGAGTTAGATATAGAAATTTTGGGTGTTAAGCAAATTAACGAAGTGTTAGACTTGATTTTAGGAGGTGAGTAGGTTAAAGTGCAGCCTGAACAAGAGGGATTTAGAGAAGTGCTTAAATTTTTAGCTCCAGGAACTCCTTTTCGCGAAGGTTTAGAGAATATATTAAGAGCTAAAACAGGAGGATTAATAGTAGTTGGTGATAGTGAAGAGGTACTAGGGATAGTAGATGGTGGTTTTAATATTAATAGTGAGTTAACTTCTGCTCGTTTATATGAATTAGCAAAGATGGATGGAGCGATAGTTTTAAGTAGTGATTGCAAGAGAATTTTATGCGCTAATGCTCAGTTGGTTCCTGACCCGTCAATCTCTTCTATGGAGACCGGAACACGACATAGAACAGCCGAGAGAGTAGCTAAGCAGACAGGAGAGTTAGTAATTTCTATTTCACAACGAAGAGATATAATATCCTTATATAAAGATGAACAGAAGTATGTCTTAGAAGATATTAGAGTGATTCTAGCTAAAGCTAATCAAGCCATTCAAACTCTAGAAAAGTACCGTAGTGTATTAGACCAGACTTTAAATAAATTAAGTGCTTTGGAATTTCAAGATTTAGTTACAATTTCTGATGTAACAACAGTTTTGCAGAGAACCGAGATGGTTTTGCGAATTGGGAAAGAGATAGAGAGGTATATTAATGAATTAGGAACCGAAGGTCGTCTAATTAATATGCAACTAGAAGAACTATTAGCTAATGTGAAAGATGAAGGAATTCTTTTAATTAAAGATTATATCACTCAATCACAATTAGATTTAGAGGAAGATGTTGAAGAAGAGGCTAAAGAAGAAATTGAAGACTCAATAGTATCTCCAGAAGAAATTTTGGATAACATATCTGACTTTGCATCAGATGATTTAGTTAGTCTAACAACGATTAGCAAAAAGTTAGGTTATGGAGGTAATATGAGCGTTTTAGACCTTTCTGTTTCACCAAGAGGTTATCGTCTCTTACGTAAGATTCCTAGACTTCCAATGCCTGTTATTGAGAATCTGATTAAGGCTTTTGATAACTTCCAAGAAGTCCTAAATGCATCAATAGATGAGTTAGATGATGTAGATGGAGTAGGGGAAGTAAGAGCCCAAGCTATCAAAGAAGGCTTAAAGAGATTACGGGACCAAGCGTTATTAGAGCAGAGAATATATCTTTAATTGACTTTTGCGTTCAAAAATGATATAATTTAATGGGTTATTATGTATTGAATGGAGGGTTATTAATGTTTGAAGTCGGTGATAAAATAGTTTATCCTAATCATGGAGCAGGAACGATTGTTGGTATTGAAGAGAAGGAAGTCTTAGGAGAGACTAAAAAGTACTATATTATGAAGCTTCCTATTGGTGAAATGAAGGTTATGATTCCCTTAGATAATGTGGAGGATATCGGTATTAGAGAGATTATAGATTCTGAACGTGTAGAAGATGTAATTAAAGTATTAGAGCAGGAAAAGAGTGAAATGTCACAGAATTGGAATCGTAGATATCGAAGTAACACGGAAAAGATTAAAACTGGAGATATCTTTGAAGTAGCAGAGGTAGTAAGAAATTTGACTCTAAGAGATATGGAGAAAGGTTTATCAACTGGAGAAAAGAAGATGTTAAGTAATTGTAGGCAGATTTTGATTAGTGAATTAGTTCTAGCTAAAGACGAAAGTGAGGAAGAAGTTCAAGAACAGCTTGATGAACTTTTTGCTGATAGAGATGTTGAAGAAGAATAACGTCAGGCTAGCCTGACGTTTATTACTTGAGAGGAGGTGAAATAGGATGCTAACAAAGATGTTAAAGACTGTATTTACCATTGTAGGAGCAGTTATTGGTTATCAGATGGTAGATGTATTAGGGTTAGCTGAAGAGATTAACTTTAGTTTGAATAATATCGTTCAGTCAATAACTAGTAATCAAACTTATGGTATAGTAATCGGTGGTTTAATTGGTTATTTAGTTTTGCCAGTAATAATAGATAATATTTTTCAACTTGTTTTGAGTTTTGAAACTAAGATGGAGAAGATTCCTTTTCCGGATATTATTGCTGGAACTTTTGGTTTGATAATTGGTCTTATATTAGGAATTTTATTAATATTTACTTTTCCTCTATCTTCTATCCCCAAGTTTGGACTTTCCTTACAAGTCTTAGTTAATTTAACTTTGGGATATTTAGGTCTTAATTTAGCTATTAAGAAACGAGAGGAACTTTTTGAATTATTTAATAATATCTCTGGTACATTAAATAAAAAGAGTATTTTAGGGGGTAATGATGACGAAGAGCAACTTGAGGATGATAATGGTAAAACCCCATGTAAAATATTAGATACTAGTGTAATTATTGATGGCAGAATAGCAGATATTTGTCAAATACATTTTATAGATGGCGTATTGGTAATTCCTGAATTTGTTTTAGAGGAACTGCAGCATATAGCAGATTCTGCTGATGTACTAAAAAGGAATAGAGGTCGACGCGGGCTTGATATTTTAAATAAAATACAGAAAGAGTTAGATGTGCCGGTTGAAATTTATGAAGGTGATTTTGAAGAAATTGATGAGGTAGACAGTAAGTTAGTAAAATTAGCCAAGCTACTCAATGGAAAAGTAGTAACTAATGACTATAATCTTAATAAAGTAGCTGAATTACAAGGGGTCTCTGTACTAAATATTAATGAATTAGCAAATGCAGTGAAGCCTGTTGTTCTACCAGGAGAAGAGATGACAGTTAAGATTATTAAGAATGGTAAAGAGCCTGGCCAGGGAGTAGGTTATTTAGATGATGGTACGATGGTTGTAGTTGATGAAGGCAAAAACTATATTGGTGATAAGATAGATGTATTAGTAACTAGTGTATTACAGACAGCTGCTGGGAGGATGATCTTTGCTAAACCTAAAGTAGCTGAAAAGGCGTTATAGGAATTATACTTTAAATAATATTTTATAATTAAATTTTATAATTAAATTTTGAGCATAATTCGCACCGAATTTTAACATTAATAATTAATTATGCGAGACCTTAAAGTAGATAATATTAAGATAAAGGATTGGATAAGAATGGGACAAATAGTAGCTGTTATTCCTGCTGCCGGGCAAGGAAGAAGAATGAAGAGTAAGTTGAATAAACAGTATCTTTCTTTATTGAACAAACCTGTATTAGCTCATACGATTGCTGCTTTTCAAGACTCAGATTTAATTACAGAGATAATAGTAGTTACTAGAGGAGATGAGCTAGATTATTGTAAGGAAGAAGTAGTTCAAAAATATAACTTTAATAAAGTAAGTAAAGTTGTAATTGGAGGCGCTACTAGGCAAGAATCAGTCTATAATGGATTACAAGCAGTTGACTCGGCTGAATATGCTTTGATCCATGATGGAGCAAGGCCGTTGCTTACAGCAGATACTTTACGGAAGGTTATTAATCAGGTGAAGGAGTATCAAGCAGCAGGAGTAGCTGTCCCGGTTAAGGATACTATTAAGAGGATAGATGATGAAGGGTTTGTAAAAAAGACGCCTGACCGTAATGAATTATGGGCTATTCAGACGCCACAAGCTTTTAATTATGCTTTAGTTCTAAAAGCTTACAAAGAAGCTATGGCTGATGGGTTTAAAGGAACTGATAGTTCGATGCTAGTAGAGCGATTAGGAGAGAGAGTGAAGCTAGCTAAAGGGAGTTATGAGAATTTGAAGGTGACGACTCCAGAAGATTTAGTAATTGCAGAGGCAATTCTTAAAAGGAGGACATAATGAAAGTCGGAATTGGATATGATGTTCATAGACTGGTTGGTGATGAAGAATTAATTTTAGGTGGAGTTAAGATAGATTATGATTTAGGTTTAAAAGGACATTCGGATGCTGATGTTCTCTTACATGCTATTATGGATTCTATATTAGGAGCTATTGGTGCTGGTGATATTGGCAAGCATTTCCCAGATTCTAATTCTGATTATAAAGGAATCTCAAGCCTAAAACTTTTAGAAAAAGTTAATGATTTATTAACTAAAGATAATTATCAAGTTAATAATTTAGATACTATAATTATTGCTCAGGAGCCTAAGATGGCTCCTTATCTTTCCCAGATGAAGAATAATATAGCGAAAATAATAGCTATTCCGCTAAGTCAAATTAATATTAAAGCAACTACAACAGAGCAGCTAGGTTTTGTTGGTAGAAGAGAAGGGATTGCAGCTCAATCGATTGCCAGTATAATAAAGAAAGGGTGTTAAATATGTTAGTTAAAGACCTAATGGTTAAAGATGTGATCACAGTAAACGAAAATGCAACTATTGCTGAAGCTGAAAGAATTATGTCTGTACATAATATTGGTCGATTAGTAGTAGAAGATAATCTGGGAGAAGTAGTAGGGATTATAACGGATGGAGATTTAGTTAAACAGCGTGATTTTGAATTAGAAGTTAAAGAGGTTATGACTACCGAGATAATTGGGGTTACTCAAGAATATACAATCCAACAGGTTGCCCAAATCTTGTCAGATAATCAACTGGGTGGAGTGCCGGTCTTCAATAAAGATGACAAATTAGTTGGAATCATAACTACTGATGATATCGTTTCTGGTTATGTACAAGAAGAACGAGAAGCAAAGTTAAGTCCAGAAAGTTCAGCTATCTACTTAGCTATGACGAGAAGTAGAGATTATGAAAATTACTGGTTAGACAAGATTAAAGGTTATGGTTATAAGCCAGCAATTACGCAAACTGGAGCTAATGCTGAGAATTTACCGATCAAATTACGTGAAAGTGCTACAGTAGCAGCCATTGCTCGTGGTGTTGTTAGAGAAAGGATGAGAGATAAGTTAGCTATTTCTAGTGCGGTTAAAGATGCTTATACTCAACTTGACCTAATCAATCCAGGGCTAGGTGGAGGATTTAAGGTAGCTATCGTTCGTGGAGAAGGTAGAGTAGCAGTTGCTATTTTTGGTAAATTCGGTCATGCTTTAGTCGATGGACCGGAACAGGTAGCAGTGGGAATGAGTGTAATTTAACAGAAATTAGTATTATTAATCTTGAAATAAAATAATAATTAGTTTATAATATTTGTAAATATGAATCTGAAGTATAGGAAGGAGAAGACAATGAGTAATATTAGAGTAAGATTTGCACCAAGTCCTACCGGGCAGATCCATATTGGTAATATCCGTACAGCTTTATTCAATTGGTTATATGCAAAAAAAGAAGATGGGAGCTTCATTTTACGTATTGAAGATACTGATAAAGAACGTTCTACTACTGAATTTGAAGAAATTATTCATCGTGAGATGGAGTGGTTAGGTCTAGATTGGGATGAAGGAGTTAAAGTTGGTGGTGACTATGGTCCATATCGTCAAAGTGAAAGGTTAGATACTTATGAGGAATATGTAGAGAAGTTACTTGAAGAAGATAAAGCATACTATTGTTATTGCACCGAAGACGAGTTAGATGAGATGCGAGAAAGGGCTAAGGCGCAAGGCGAGGCTCCTAAGTATAATGGCAAATGTCGCGAACTGTCCATATCAGAGAAGGAAGAGTTAGAGGCAGCAGGTCGTGAACCAGTAGTTAGATTTAAGTTACCAGAAAAAGAAGAGACAGTTGTAGTGAAAGATATAATCAAAGGTGATGTAGAGTTTAGTAGCGAAGTTTTAGATGACTTTGTAATTGTTAAGTCTGATGGTATTCCAACATATAATTTTGCAGTAGTAATTGATGATCATTTGATGGAAATTAGTCATGTTATTCGTGGTGAAGATCATCTATCTAATACGCCAAAGCAGATCTTGATATATGAAGCTTTAAATTGGGATACGCCTAAATTTGCTCATTTATCAATGATTTTAGGTTCAGATAAGTCGAAATTAAGTAAAAGAAGCGGTGAAGCATATGTCTATGTCAGCCAGTATCGGAAACGAGGTTATCTTCCAGAGGCTTTGATTAACTTTTTATCCTTATTAGGCTGGTCGCCGGAGAATGATGAAGAGATATTTACTATTGATGAGATAGTTAATAGATTTTCTATGGATAGAGTAACGAAGAGCTCTGCTGTCTTCGATGTAGAGAAGTTAAATTGGATGAATAGCCACTACATCAAAGAAGCCGACTTAGATAGAATCATTGATTTAGCTATTCCATATTTAAAAGATGGAGGATATGTTGACGATGAATTAATTTCCGAAAAGAGAGAATGGATTGCTAAAATAGTAGATTTAGTACGTGATTCGTTAGATTATGTGGCTCAGATCGTTGATCACGTTGATATTTTCTTTGGTGAAATGGAGTATGAAGACAAAGAAGAAGTAATAGAATGCTTTCAGCAAGAAGATGTTGATCTAGTATTAGAAACACTACGTGATAGATTAAGAGCCTTAGAAGATTATAGTCCAGAATCAGTCCTAGAAGAAATGCGAGCTATCTTAAAAGATTTGCCAGTAGGAGGAAGGTTATTCTTCCATCCAGCTAGATATGCCATAACCGGAAAAGGTTCCGGCCCTGAATTATATCATGTGGTATCAATCTTAGGTAAAGAAGAAACAGTAAAAAGAATTGAACAATCTTTAGATTTGATTTCATAATTAATTGGTGTTAGTCATTTAAAATGCACTGAGCCTTCTTTTAAATACGAATAGATGGCTCAGCACTAGCGCATTGAGCGTGTCAGCAATTAATTATGCGGAAATCCAAATGCTATGACCAGAAAAGTAAACCAACAGCTTTCTTTACAGAGAGGAGACATCATTGGCTGGAAGTGTCTCTAAGAAAGGATTGGTTGAAGTGCATCTGTGAGCTTCATGCCTGATAATTAGTAGGGTATGACGGTTAGTGAACCGTTAAAAGACTATTGAGGGAATCAGGTTGACTTTAGTAAGTCAGTCTGGTTAAAATCAGAGTGGAACCGCGGACCTTTCGCCTCTGTAGTTTATCTACAGTGGGGGGGAGGTCTTTTTATTTGCTGTAAGGAGTTTTGAACTTTAAACTGACACTGACAACTGACACTGACTACTGACACTGACTACTGACACTGAAAACTAAAAAAGGAGGAGTTTATATGTTTAAGATAATTAAGTCAGATATTGATGCTGTCTTTGAAAGAGATCCGGCGGCTAAAGGGATATTAGAAGTTATGACTTATGCAGGTTTACATGCTATTCTGATGCATCGGCTTGCTCATTGGCTATATAATAAGGGTTTTTCATTTCTATCACGGGTGATTTCCCAAGTTAGTAGGTTTTTTACTGGTATCGAAATTCACCCTGGGGCTCAGATAGGTAACGGTTTCTTTATTGACCACGGAATGGGAGTGGTTATCGGTGAGACTACAGAAGTTGGGGATAATGTAACTCTCTATCAAGGTGTAACCTTAGGAGGGACTGGAAAAGAAGATGGCAAACGGCACCCGACTTTAGGAGATAATGTCATGGTAAGTGCAGGCGCTAAAGTCTTAGGTTCGATTGAAATTGGGGATAACGTTAAGATTGGAGCCGGGGCAGTTGTACTAGATCCAATACCAGATAATGCTACAGTCGTTGGAGTTCCAGGAAGAGTAATAATTCGTAATGGAAAGCGAGTGAGAGGTGAGATAGATTTAGAGCATGGTGACCTCCCAGATCCAGTAGAAGAGATGTTGAAATGTATGAATCGCAGAATAGAAAAGTTAGAGAAAAAGTATAATAACTTAAGTGCAGATTAAAGAAGGGAATTAGGCTTTAAATGAATAATAGAATTAAAAGGAAAGTAATAATTTAAGGAGTGTTGTAATTATGGCATTACAGATATATAATACATTAACTAAACAGAAAGAAGAGTTCAAACCAGTTGACCCAGAAAAAGTTAAGATCTATTCATGTGGACCAACGGTATATGACTACTTTCATATTGGCAATGCTAGGGCTTTTGTAGTTCCTGATATTCTTAAGAGATACCTTGAGTATAAAGGCTATAATGTATTTCATGTTATGAATTTTACTGATATAGATGATAAGATGATAAAGCGAGCTAATAAAGAGGGGGTAAGTATTAAAGAATTGGCAGATAGGTTTATAGATGCCTATTTTGAAGATACTAAGAAACTGAATATAAAAGAAGCAGACGTATATCCACGAGCAACTGATTATATTGAAGATATCATAAAACTACTTAAAAGATTAGAAGAAGAAGGTTATGCTTATGAAGTTGATGGTGATATCTTTTTTGAGGTTAAAAAGTTTGCTGATTATGGAAAACTATCTAACCAAAACTTAGAAGAACTTGCTTCAGGGGCTAGAATAGAAGTTAATGAGCAAAAAAAAGATCCCTTGGACTTTGTCCTATGGAAAAGAAGCAAAGAGGGTGAACCAGCATGGGACAGCCCATGGGGGCCAGGACGTCCTGGTTGGCATACAGAATGTTCAGTGATGTCTAGGCATTATTTGGGTGATAAATTTGACTTCCATACTGGAGGAATTGATTTAGCCTTTCCACATCATGAAAATGAGATAGCTCAAAGTGAAGCAGTCAATGGAGAACAGGTAATTAATTATTGGGTGCATAATGGCTATGTTAATGTAGATGGAGAGAAGATGTCAAAGTCATTAGGGAACTTCTTTACGACTAGAGATATTCTTAAAGATTATAGTCCAGATGTAGTTCGGTTCTTCTTAATCTCTAATCACTATCGTAGTCCAATTAACTTTAGTGATGTTGAATTAAATGATGCTAAAAAGAGCCTACGGCGACTTAGAAATACAGTTGCTAGAATTCATAAATTAATTCCAGATAATAAGGTCGAAATAGATGCTGGTAATCAAAAAGAAGTTGAAGCAATCGAAAGAGCAATTGATGATAAGAGAGTAAAATTTGAAGAGGCCATGGATGATGATTTAAATACTGCATTGGCAATTGCTAGCCTTCATGAATTGGCAAAGAAGATAAATATCTTTGTTAATGATTCTGAATTTGAAATCAATAAGGCAACAGTTATGGTTTTAGAGAAGGCTTATAATACTTTTGAAGAATTAGGGAGTATTCTAGGTATTGAGTTAAGGCCAGAGTTAAAAGAAGAAGGGAATAAATTGATTCCTCCTTTAATAGAACTATTATTAGAGATAAGAGAAGAGGCCAGAGAAGAACAGAATTGGGATTTAGCTGACAAGATTAGGGATGAATTAAAAGAGTTAGGAATTACAATAAAAGATAGACCACAAGGAACAGAATGGGAGATCGAATAGGAGGCGAAATGATGTTTCGTGACTTACTAGATTTACCAGATAGACCTCAATTGTTGTCATCAGGGATTATGGCTTATATTGGTGATAGTATCTATGAAGTTTTTATACGTTCTTACTTAATAGAAAAAGGAATTCGGAAGAATAATGAACTGCATAAAACCGCAATTAAATATGTGAATGCTGAAGCACAAGCATCTTTATTAAAGGAAATAAAGTCTTCTTTAACAGAAGAAGAGAAGATAATAGTTCGTCGTGGACGCAATTCAAGTTCAGGGCAAGTACCTAAAAATACTGATGTAGTTGATTATAGGCATAGTACTGCTTTTGAAGCATTAATTGGTTATCTATATTTAGAAGGTGAAGAAGAACGCTTACAAGAAATATTAACTGAAATAAAGGCTAAAATTGAGGAATTATAGAGGGAGTTGGCAAATAATGCAGGAAACAAATTTAAATATCAAATTAATTAATTATACACCGAATCCAGAAAGAACAGTAGCTGCTGCTGCGAGATTATGTTATTCTCCAGTAGGGGCTAATAAGTTAGTAGAAGAGATGACGGATAAAGAGATAGAAGATTTGTTAGCGATTATTCTTGGTAATAGACACTATTCTACCCTAGAACATGTTAGTTTTACTTTTGCTATTGAAGGGATTTCAAGAGTTACCAGCCATCAGTTAGTAAGACATAGATTAGCTAGTTATAGTCAGCAGAGTCAAAGGTACGTGCGTGAAAAAGAACAATTTGACTATATTATACCAGATAAAATTAAGGGAGATAAAGAATTAGTTGAAATCTTTGAAGAGAATATGTGGCAGCAACAGCAAAAATATGATGAATTAACGAAAAAATTAATGGAAAATGGATACCAAGAAAAAGAAGCGATTGAAGCGGCACGGTATCTCTTGCCTAATGCTACAGAGACTAAGATAGTTGTAAGCATGAATGCCAGAAGCTTACTCCATTTTTTTGAAGTGAGGTGCTGTGAACGAGCACAAAAAGAGATTAGAAAGATGGCAAGAGAGATGTTAAGGCAGGTAAAAGATATAGCGCCGATCATCTTTAATAGTGCTGGACCTCTTTGTGAAACTGAAAGACGATGTAAAGAAGGTAAAATGAGTTGTGGACGTTTAAATAAAATAACATCTAAAGGAGTAGATAATACTAATGAATAAAATTGAAGGTAGAAATCCTGTTTCAGAAGCGCTGAAGGCTGGTAGAAGGTTAGATGAAATTTTAGTCTACCGCAATGCGAAGGGAATGGGGGAGCTAATAGATAGAGCAAAGAAAGAAGGTATTAAGGTTAGGGAAGTTTCTAAAGAAGAGTTAGATAGTTTAGCTGAATCTTATTCTCATCAAGGGATAATAGCTTTTGGTGAGCCAATCGATTATCTTTCGTTAGAAAATTTGATAAGTCAAGCCTATCGAAATGTTGATGATCCATTATTTATTCTGTTAGATGAAGTCCAGGATCCTCATAATTTGGGGTCAATTTTGAGAACTGCTGATGCAGTAGGGGCTCAAGGAGTAATTATTCCAGAACGAAGGAGTGCTGGTCTAACGCCGGCCGTAGCAAAAGCTTCAGCAGGTGCAATTGAATATGTACCAGTAGCACAAGTTACTAATTTGGTCAGAGCTATGAAAAAGTTGAAGGATAATAAGTTTTGGATTGCTGGGGCTGATATGGATGGTGACCAAGTCTGCTATCAAGCTAATTTGACTGGGCCTTTAGGTATTGTAATCGGTAGTGAAGGTTCGGGAATGCGTCGTTTGGTTAAAGAGACTTGTGACTTTATAATTAAACTACCAATGGGGGGCAGCGTTAGCTCTTTGAATGCTTCTGTAGCAGGAGCATTATTAATGTATGAGGCATTACGCCAGCGAGAATATCAGAATTAATATTTGATTAGGGAGTATATATATGAAAAAAGTATGGCAAATTTCATTAATTATCTTATTATTACTCTTTTCTATCGGGGTGGGCACAATATTAGGAATGCATATCTTCTTTAAACAGAACCAGAATATAATCTTTTCTGGTGTTACAATAGAAGGATATAACTTTAGTGGTTTAAATAGAGCTGAAGCTAAAGAACGTTTAAAGAAGATTACTAAACCTATTTTAAATAAAGATATTATTCTAGAAGGGGAAGAAGATAGTTGGTTATTGGACCCAGGGAGCATTAAACTTAAATTCAAAATAGAAGAAGCAGTGAATAAAGCATTTGCTATAGGTAGAAAGGGTAACTTAGTCCAGAGAAGTATAGAAGTCTGGCAAACTGATAAATATGGTGAAGAAATAGATTTAAGGATGTCTTATAGTGACAAAATATTAGAAGAAGAATTGATGGCAATTGGTAAAGAAATTAATAGTAGCATGAAAAATGCTTATATGGATCTAGAAACTAAGCAAGTGATTAAAGCTAAGCATGGGAGAAAGTTAAATATAGAAAAATCAAAGATGAAGATTGTTAAAAGATTATCTAATCTAGAAGACCTCCCGATTAGGTTAGTAATCGAAGAGATAAAACCGGAAGTAAATGAAGAAGATTTAAAAGAGTTAGGACTGACTAATCAAATAAGCACTTATTTGACTGAATTTAATACTACTAAGAAAGGTCGAGTAGAGAATATTAAGCTAGCTAGTCAAAAGATTAATGGCACTTTATTAAAACCTGGTGAATCTTTCTCTTTTAATGATCGAGTCGGGCCTAGAACCTTAACAACAGGATTTAAAGAAGCGATAGAAATAGTTAATCAGGAGTTTGTTACAGGTATTGGAGGCGGGGTTTGTCAGGTGTCCAGTACTCTTTATAATGCAGTTCTATTAGGGGATTTTAAAGTTTTAGTACGTCAGAATCATTCTCGCCCAGTAAGTTACGTTCCGTTAGGAAGAGGAGCTACTGTCTATTATGATTACTTAGATTTTGAGTTTAAGAATAATACTTCGGCTCCGATTATGATCTTATCAAAAGTAAAGGGAAATCGCTTAAGAATGAGTATTATGGGGCAAGAAAGAGACTACCAGGTAGAGATTTTTACTAGTGAGCCTGAAGTCATAGAATATGAAGAAGTTAAAAAAGTAGATCCATCCCTCCAAAATGACGAACAAAAGCTAGTTCGAAGAGGTAAGAATGGTTATCGAGTTACAGTTAAAAAACGTATTATCAGTAATAATCAAGTTTTAAAAGAGGTAATAGTGTCAGAAGATAGATATCAACCGGTAGATCAAATTATTAAGGTTACCGGGAAGTAGAAAGAAAGGAATAAGTTACAACCCATAAATTTCTTGACTTCAAAGAATAACATAAGTTATAATTAACAATGTGATTGCGAAACGAAGAATTGACTTTAAAGTATACTGCAGTATCTATCTACCATAATACCAGGGGGGATTTGGGTGAACGCACATTTAAAGAGAAAGAAGTATAAGACCTATAAAGATATGACAGATGATGAAATTGTAAAATGTGCTCAGAAGGGTAGTCAACTGGCTATAGAGTACTTACTTAAAAAGTACAAGAACTTTGTACAAAATAAGGCGCGTTCATACTTTTTAGTAGGAGCTGACCGGGATGATATAGTACAAGAAGGTATGATTGGGTTATATAAAGCCATTCGAGACTATAGGATTGATAGACTTGCTTCATTTCGTGCATTTGCAGAATTATGTATCACAAGACAGATAATTACTGCTATTAAGGCTGCCACTCGTCAGAAACACCAACCTCTGAACTCTTATGTTTCTTTGAACAAGCCTATCTATAATCAAGAATCGACTAGGACATTATTAGATGTATTACAAGGTGAAAAGTTAACTAATCCTGAGGATCTATTTATTAGTCAGGAAGCCTATGAATTATTAGAAACTAGTATTAAAGAGATGTTAAGTGATTTAGAAAAGAATGTCTTATTAGAATATTTAAAAGGAAAGACATACGAAGAAATTGCGAAGGCTTTAGATAGACATGTTAAGTCTGTAGATAATGCTCTTCAAAGAGTAAAAAGAAAGTTAGAAGAATTCTTAGAAAAGCATGATATTTAGAGTAAATTGGATAAAGAATAAGGATAAGTAATATAAAATGAAATATTAGATAATATTAATTAATGAAATTTTTAAAAAGAATAAAATTAATCTTGATTTCTAACAATAAAAGACATATAATGATTATTGTGTGTGTCCGCCCACGTAGCTCAGTCGGTAGAGCACATCCATGGTAAGGATGAGGTCACCGGTTCAAATCCGGTCGTGGGCTCCACTTTAATAGTTGACAGTGAAGCCCAATAAAAAGCCTTCGAATTAAAAGCAGAGTATACCATAGGCTTGCGACCAGCTTTGAAGTTTTATTATATAGTTAACAACAGGTGGCTAGTTTAGTAGTCACCTGTTAATTATAGATTCTAATATTAGGTTCACGGTTTCAATTAATAAATATAATACATAATCTAATTCAATATTAAGGGAAAATTAAGGAGGATGAAAAGAATGTCAAAAGAAAAGTTTGAAAGAAACAAACCACATGTTAACATTGGTACTATCGGTCACGTAGACCATGGTAAGACAACAACAACAGCAGCGATTACAAAGGTATTAGCAAAAGGAGGAGAAGGGTCTTCTAACTTTGAAGATATCGATAATGCTCCAGAAGAGAAGGAAAGAGGAATTACAATTGCGACTTCTCACGTAGAGTATGAGACAGCAAATCGACACTATGCTCACGTAGACTGTCCAGGACACGCTGACTATGTAAAGAATATGATTACTGGTGCAGCACAGATGGACGGAGCGTTATTAGTAGTATCTGCTGCAGACGGACCAATGCCACAGACAAGAGAGCACTTATTATTAGCTCGTCAGGTAGGTGTACCGAACATAGTAGTATTCTTAAATAAAGCAGATATGGTAGATGACGAAGAGTTAATCGAATTAGTAGAGATGGAAGTAAGAGAATTATTAAACGAATATGAATTTGCAGGAGACGAAGCTCCAATCGTAGTTGGGTCTGCTCTAAAGGCTCTAGAATGTGCCTGTGGAGATAGAGACTGTGAATGGTGTGGACAGATTATGGAACTAATGGATGCTGTAGATGAGTATCTACCAGAACCAGAAAGAGATACAGACAAGCCGTTCTTAATGCCGGTAGAAGATGTATTTACAATTAAAGGTCGAGGTACAGTAGCTACTGGTAGAGTAGAGAGAGGTAAGTTACACCCAGGTGATGAGATTGAAGTTATCGGAATTAAAGATACACAAGAAACAGTTGTTACAGGAGTAGAGATGTTCCGTAAGCTATTAGATGAAGCAGTAGCAGGAGATAACATTGGAGCATTATTAAGAGGACTTAATAGAGAAGATATCGAAAGAGGTCAGGTATTAGCAGAGCCAGGAACGATTACTCCTCATACTAAGTTTAATGCAGAGGTTTATGTATTAGGTAAAGATGAAGGAGGAAGACATACTCCATTCTTCGATGGATATAGACCACAGTTTTATTTTAGAACTACAGACGTAACTGGTGATATCAACTTACCAGAAGGGGTAGAGATGGTAATGCCAGGAGATAATATCGAGATGGAAGTAGAATTAATTACTCCAATCGCCATGGAAGAAGGATTAAGATTTGCAATTCGTGAAGGCGGTAAGACTGTAGGAGCTGGAGTTATTACTGGAATTATTGAATAAATTAGGATAAAAATTAGATAAATGCTTTATACTATAAAAAGCGGGTAGACTAATACCTGCTTTTTATTTCGTTTTAAAGTTTTGAATTTAATAAGTATGTTGACTTTTAGTTTAAAATGTGATACAGTAAATAAGGTGTTGACTAAGGAACTAAATTAAGATTGACCTTGTGTTTGTTTGAGGGGGTGGCATTTTAATGCGTGAAACAATTACTCTAGCTTGCGAAGAATGTGGCCAGCGTAATTATTCAACTACAAAGAATAAGTCTAATACTCGTGACAGATTAGAACTGAAGAAGTATTGTAGATTTTGCGGAGATCATACTGTTCACAAAGAGACTAAATAATGTTTTTGAAGTAAGGATGTGAGATAATGGCTGAAGAAAGCACATTAGGCAAAATCAAGAGATTCTTTCGTGAAGTTAAGGCTGAACTTAAAAAGGTAAATTGGCCCAACCAAGAAGTCTTGATCTCGTATACAACGGTTGTAATTGCAACCGTCTTAATTGTAGCTATTTTTATTGGAGGAGTAGACCTTATCTTTTCTAAAATAATTACTCCATTAGTACTTAACTAAGAATTAATTGATCCATCGATCTTTATTTAAATAAGGGGGTGCAGGTCCATACAGGACTACCTTTATTATGAGTGATGAGCGAGAATGGTATGCTATACACACTTATTCAGGTCATGAAAACAAGGTTAAATCTAACCTGGAAAAGAGAGTTACAACTACAGGGATGGATGAAAAGATATTTGATATTTTAATTCCGTCTAAAGACAAAGTTAAGGTAAAAGATGGTAAAAAAACTATGTCTAAAGAAAAGTTCTTTCCGGGTTATGTCTTAATTGAAATGATCATGGATGATGATTCCTGGTATGTAGTGAGGAATACACCAGGTGTAATTGGGTTTGCCAGTTCAGGAACTAAACCGGTTCCTGTGACTGACGCTGAGGTTAACTCTATCTTAAAACAGATGGGGGTTGAAAGGCCTCAGGTTGAAATAGATTTAGAGGTTGGCGACGAAGTAAGAGTTATTGATGGTCCTTTTGAGAACTTTGTAGGAGATATTCAAGAAATAGATTTAGATAAAAGCAAATTGACTGTTCTAGTTTCAATGTTTGGTCGTCAGACCCCAGTGGAACTAGACTTTCATCAAGTGGAAGAAGTTTAAGGAGGTGTAAGTAGATATGGCTAAAAAAGTTGTAGGTAATATTAGTTTACAGATTCCTGCAGGTAAAGCTAATCCGGCTCCACCAGTTGGTCCAGCTTTAGGACAGCATGGAGTTAATATTATGGAGTTTTGTAAAGCATTCAATGCTAAGACTGCTGACCAGGCTGGTAATATTATACCGGTTGAAATTACTGTTTATGCTGACCGTTCTTTTGATTTTATTACTAAGTCACCGCCTGCTGCTGATTTACTTAAGAAGGCAGCTGGACTTGAAACAGCATCTGGTGAGCCAAATATCAATAAAGTGGGTACTGTTACTAAAGATGATTTAAAAGAGATCGCAGAAACCAAGAAAGAAGACTTAAATGCTGCTAGTTTAGAAGCAGCAATGAGTATGATTGCAGGTACTGCTCGGAGTATGGGACTTGTAGTAGAAGATTAATGATTTTACGCTGTGGGAGGATAATCCGATTACCACAAAGGAGGAGAATTTAAATGTCAAAAAGATATACAGAAGCTTTTGATAAAGTTGATAGAGAAAAAGTATATCAGCCAGAAGAAGCTTTAAAATTAGCACAAGAAACAGCAACAGCAAACTTTGATGAGACTATTGAAGTAGCAATTAAGTTAGGGATTGATCCGAATAAGAATGACCAACAACTAAGAGGTGCTCTGGTATTACCAGAAGGAACTGGACAAGATGTAAAAGTAGTAGTATTTGCCCAAGGAGAAAAAGCAAAAGAAGCTGAAGAAGCAGGTGCTGACGTAGTTGGTGCTGAAGATTTAGCTGAAAAGATTGAAGATGGTTGGTTAGACTTCGATGTTGCGGTAGCTACTCCAGATATGATGAGCGTTGTTGGAAAGTTAGGAAGAATTCTAGGACCGCAGGGATTAATGCCAAATCCTAAAGTGGGTACTGTGACTTTTGACTTAGAGAAGGCAATCAAGGAGCTTAAGGCTGGTAAAATTGAATATCGTGCTGATAAAGATGGGAATGTTCATTTGCCGCTAGGGAAAGCTTCATTTGCTACAGAAGCATTATTTGAAAATTTCAAAGCTATATTTGATGAAATTATTAGATCAAGACCAAGTGGTGCTAAAGGGCGTTATTTGTTAACTATTACTGTTTCGGCAACTATGGGTCCAGGAGTGAAGGTTGATCCGCAAGTTGTTCGTAATATGTTTGTTTAATATTTGAATTGAACTTGATTTTAAATTAAATTTATAACTTTGAAGAATAAGTTAATTTATTTTAAATAATATTTGACTTAATAAGATTCCTATGTTATAATTCCATTTGTGAGTCAAAAATAATTGAATACTGAAATTGACAGCTGTAGACAGTGGGTGCTTGCAAAAGCTTAAATTAACCCACCGAGGCGGGGATAGAGAATATGCTGTTCTAGTTTGCTGCATTAATTCTCTTATGATAGAATTGTTCTTAGGTCTCCAGTTGTCTGCGGAGGCTTTTTTTAGTTTGAAAGGGGAGGTGGAGATATGCCTAGTCGTGAAAAAGAATTGGTTGTTGAAGAGTTGACAGATAAATTTAATAAATCTAAAGCTGCAGTCTTAACAGATTATTGTGGTTTAAATGTAGCAGAAATTACTGAATTACGAGCTAAATTGAGAGAAGCGGGTGTTGACTATAAGGTAGCTAAGAATACATTGGCTCGCATGGCTGCTAAGAATGCTGAACAAGAAGCTGTTCATGAGTACTTAACTGGTCCAACAGCTATTGCGTTTTCTGAAGAGGATCCGGTAGCTCCAGCTAAAGTTTTATCTGAATTTGCTGAAGATCATGAAGCGTTAGAGATTAAAGCTGGAATTTTAGACGGAGATGTAATAAGTTTAGAACAGATTGAAGCATTAGCTGACATACCACCACGTGAAACATTACTTGCTCAAGCATTAGCTAATATGAAGGCACCAATCAATGGTTTGGTGAATGCTTTAAACGATCCAATTAGAAGTATAGCTCGCATTTTAAATGCTATTAAGGAAGAAAAAGCAGAGTAAGTTCTTTTAATAAATTTTCAAATAAAGATAGGTTTAAGTTTTAACTTAAATTTAGATCTTATTTTGCAAGAAATTTTGGTAAGGAGGTGAAGATAATGACTAAAGAAGAAATTATTGAAGCTATTGAGGACATGTCTGTTCTTGAACTAGCTGAATTAGTTGAAGAGTTAGAAGAGAAGTTTGATGTTTCTGCTGCTGCTCCAGTTGCTATGGCAGGTGTTCCTGCTGCTGGCGGTGCTGCAGGTGGCGAAGAAGAGCAAACTGAATTTGATGTAGTTATTACTTCTGCTGGTGATAAGAAAATCAAAGTAATTAAGGCCGTAAGAGAGGTAACTGATTTAGGTCTTAAAGATGCTAAGGGACTTGTTGATGATGCACCTAGTGCTGTTAAAGAAGGTGTTGAGAAAGAAGAAGCAGAAGAGGTTAAAGAGAAGCTTGAAGAAGCTGGTGCTACAGTAGAACTTAAGTAGTTCTAAGTTTGTGATTATAAATTAAAGATATAGAAATAGATAATAAAAGCACTCTGTTAAGGTATAGCAGGGTGCTTTTTTACCTTATCAGAAAAAGACAAATAATCTCTTGACATTATTTGAATATTATGTTACCATTATTAATTGTTATGGGAATGATAAAATGTGGGGAATATACCATTTATCAGTCTTGATTATAAATTTTTAAGTTATAGTCAAATAAAAACGTATATTTGTAATTAAAATAGCCAAGAATATTATTGTTGTTATAACTGAGAATCAACTTAGTATCTAATGGCTTTATTTTTATTTATAAATTTCTATATATGATGTTTTAGATTATGTAAGTGTTGTTGGCTTTAGTCTGAGAAAACTAGCGGAGGTGAATTGTTTTATGGCCAAACCGGAAAGCTCTCTTAGGCGCCAAAGGAGAAGCTTTGCTAAAATTGAAGAAGCAATGGAAGTACCGTATTTACTTGAGACACAGAAAGAATCATATGATTGGTTCTTAAAGATTGGGCTTTTAGAGATGTTTAATGAGATTTCACCTATTCACGATTTTTCAGAGAACTTAGTCTTAGAGTTTATTGATTACTCTTTAGGAGAACCTAAGTATGATGAGATTGAAAGTAAGAATCGTGATGTGACTTATGCTGCACCCCTCCAAGTTAAGGTTAGATTAATTAACCAGGAGACTGGTGAAGTAAAAGAGCAGGAAGTCTTTATGGGTGATTTCCCTCTAATGACCGACAAAGGAACTTTTATTATTAACGGTGCTGAAAGAGTTATTGTTAATCAGCTTATTAGATCTTCTGGAGTATACTACGGAGGAGAGATGACAAAAGATGGTCGTCAACTCTATACTGGTAGTATTATTCCTAATCGTGGAGCATGGATTGAGTTCGAATATGATAAGAAGCGAATCATTGCTGTTAGAGTTGACCGAACTCGGAAGATGCCATCTACTGTATTATTTAGAGCCTTAGGTTATGGTACAGATGCTGAATTGATTGATTTATTTGGTGATCATGAAGTAATCCACGATACACTTGAACGTGATAGCACAGAGAATAGGGAAGAAGCTTTGATTGAGCTTTATAAGAAGTTAAGACCTGGAGAACCACCAACAGTAGAGAGTGCAGAAAATCTATTGGAGTCTTTCTTCTTTGACCCTAAGCGATATGATTTAGCTCGCGTAGGTAGATATAAAATTAATAAAAAATTAGGCTTAGATGTAGACCCAGATAAGAGAACATTAACTAAAGAAGATATTGTAGAGACCGTAAAATATTTAGTTAAATTAGTTAATGATGATGATGATGCTTATGTTGATGATATTGACCATTTAGGTAATCGACGTTTGAAGACTGTAGGAGAACTATTACAGAATCAGTTTAGAATTGGACTTTCTCGTATGGAGAGGGTAATTAGAGAGAGGATGACTATTCAAGATATTGATGTAATTACTCCTCAAGCTTTAATCAATACGAGACCAGTAGTGGCTGCTATTAAGGAGTTCTTTGGCAGTAGTCAGCTGTCACAATTTATGGACCAGACGAACCCAATGTCTGAGTTAACTCATAAAAGAAGGATGAGTGCGTTAGGACCAGGAGGTTTGAGTAGAGAACGGGCTGGATTCGATGTTCGAGATGTTCATCATACTCATTATGGAAGAATATGTCCGATTGAGACTCCTGAGGGACCAAATATCGGTCTGATTGGTTCGCTCTGTATCTATGGAAAGACAAATGAATTTGGATTTATTAAGACGCCATATCGTAAAGTAGTAGACGGTAAGGTTACCGATGAAGTAGAGTACATAACAGCTGATGAAGAAGAAGGTTATATCATTACTCAGGCTAATGAACCTATCGATGAAGATGGTAATTTAGTTAATGATAGAGTGAATGTTAGGTATCGTGAGGACATTCTAAAGGTTAATAAAGAGAAAGTAGACTATATGGACGTTTCGCCAAAACAGATTGTTAGTGTTTCTGCGGCCTTAATTCCGTTCTTAGAGAATGATGATGCTAACCGAGCCTTAATGGGGGCTAATATGCAACGACAAGCGGTACCTTTATTAAGAACTGATGCTCCTTACGTAGGAACAGGAATTGAATATGAAGCTGCCAAAGATTCTGGAGCAACGGTAGTTGCTAAGAATAGTGGCGAAGCTATGAAGGTAAGTGCAGATAAGATTTTAATTAAGACAGATGACGGTAAGGTAGATAAATATAAATTAGATAAGTTTGTTCGTTCTAACCAAGGTACATGTATTAATCAAAAGCCTATTGTGCGTAAAGGAGATAGGGTAAATGAAGGAGATATTATTGCGGATGGCCCTGCTACTGATAAAGGTGAGTTAGCATTAGGGCGTAATTGTATGATTGCGTTTATGCCTTGGGAAGGTTATAACTATGAGGATGCAATTTTAATTAGTGAAAAGTTAGTTAAAGAGGATGGACTAACTTCAATTCATATTGAAGAACATGAAGCTGAAGCTCGGGATACTAAATTAGGTCCAGAAGAGATAACTAGAGATATACCTAATGTTGGCGAGGATGCTCTTAAAGATTTAGATGAACGAGGGATTATTCGTCCTGGTGCTGAGGTAGTTCCTGGCGATATTCTAGTAGGAAAGGTAACACCAAAGGGTGAGACCGAACTATCTGCTGAAGAACGTCTGTTAAGAGCTATATTTGGAGAAAAAGCACGTGAAGTAAGAGATACATCTCTAAAGGTACCACATGGAGAGACTGGAATTGTAGTTGATGTTAAAGTCTTCACTAGAGAAGATGGTGACGATTTAAAACCAGGAGTTAATAAGTTAGTCAGAGTCTATATTGCTAATAAGCGTAAGATTTCTGTCGGTGATAAGCTAGCTGGTCGCCATGGTAATAAAGGAGTTATCTCTAGAATTTTACCTGAGGAAGACATGCCTTACTTACCAAATGGAGAGCCAGTAGAAGTAGTGCTTAATCCATTAGGGGTACCATCTAGAATGAACTTAGGTCAGGTATTAGAAACTCATTTAGGAATGGCAGCTAAAGCATTAGGGGTTCATGTAGAGACACCGGTCTTTAACGGTGCTACAGAGCAAGATGTTGAAGATGCGTTAGAGGAAGCAGGGTTAGCCAGAGATGGTAAGACTGAACTATATGATGGAAGAACCGGAGAAAAGTTCGAAGAAAGAGTAACAGTAGGTTATATGTATATCTTAAAGCTACATCATTTAGTTGACTCTAAGATTCATGCTCGGTCTACAGGACCATACTCTTTAGTAACTCAACAACCACTAGGAGGTAAGGCGCAGTTTGGTGGTCAGCGTTTTGGTGAAATGGAGGTTTGGGCATTAGAAGCATATGGTGCTTCCTATTCATTACAAGAAATGCTTACAGTTAAGTCTGACGACGTTGTAGGTAGAGTGCAGACTTATGAATCAATAGTTAAAGGTGAGAATATACCGGAGCCTGGTATTCCTGAATCCTTTAAAGTATTGATTAAAGAGATGCAGAGTATTGGACTTGATGCTAGAGTCTATTCTGAAGATGATGAAGAGTTAGAGATTGGTGAAGATGAGGAAGCTGTTAGTGATACAACTAAAAAATTAGGTTTAGATATAGATGATAGTGATGGTGAGGAAGATGACGAATAGAAGAATTTTAGTTTTAAATTATCGAAACTAAAAAAGGGGGAGTGGCCCTTGCTGAATGTAAATAATTTTGATTCTATGAGAATTGGTTTGGCTTCACCGGAAAAAATTCGTAACTGGTCTAGTGGAGAAGTTAAAAAGCCAGAAACTATTAATTATAGAACTTTGAAACCAGAAAAAGAAGGCCTCTTCTGTGAAAAAATCTTTGGACCAACAAAAGATTGGGAATGTCATTGTGGAAAGTATAAACGAGTTAGATATAAAGGGGTTGTCTGCGACCGATGTGGTGTAGAGGTTACTCGTTCTAAAGTACGGAGAGAACGAATGGGTCATATCGAATTAGCAGCGCCTGTTTCACATATCTGGTACTTTAAAGGGATTCCTAGTAGGTTAGGTTTAATTATGGATATGTCTCCGCGTTCATTAGAGAAAGTTCTATATTTTGTTTCTTATATTGTAATTGAACCTGGGGAGACGCCATTAAGTAATAAGCAGTTATTAAGTGAGAGTGAATATAGAGAGGCACGTATTAAGCACGGTAATGAGTTTAAGGCTGGTATGGGTGCAGAAGCTGTAAAAGAGATATTAAGAAATATGGATTTAGATAAAGAAGTTAAAGAATTAAAAGCTGAAATTAAAGAAATTTCAGGACAGCGCCGTAAACGAGCAGTCAGAAGGTTAAAGGTTTTAGAAGGATTGCGTCTTTCAGGTAATCGTCCGGAATGGATGATTTTAGAGGTAATTCCAGTAATTCCACCTGAATTACGACCGATGGTACAGTTAGATGGTGGCCGTTTTGCAACTTCTGATTTAAATGATTTATACCGTAGAGTAATTAATAGAAATAATAGATTGAAGCGATTATTAGACTTAGGTGCGCCGGATATCATTATTAGAAATGAAAAGAGAATGTTACAGGAGGCAGTTGATGCTTTAATTGATAATGGTCGTCGCGGTCGTCCAGTGACAGGGGCAGGAAATAGACCACTGAAATCTTTAAGTGATATGTTAAAAGGGAAGCAAGGTCGTTTCAGACAGAACTTGCTTGGAAAACGGGTTGACTACTCTGGTCGTTCAGTAATTGTAGTAGGACCTGATTTAAAGATGCACCAATGCGGTCTGCCTAAGAAGATGGCATTAGAACTCTTTAAGCCATTTGTTATGAAGAAGTTAGTTGATGAGGACTTAGCACATAACATTAAAAGTGCTAAGGGGAAAGTCGAGAAATTAAATGAAGAGGTTTGGGATATTCTTGAAGATGTAATTAAAGAGCATCCGGTCTTATTAAACCGAGCTCCAACATTACACCGATTAGGTATTCAGGCCTTCGAGCCAATCTTAGTAGAAGGAAAAGCGATTAAGATTCATCCATTAGTCTGTCCTGCTTATAATGCGGACTTTGATGGTGACCAAATGGCAGTTCACCTTCCGTTATCTGCGGAAGCACAAGCTGAGGCTAGACTTTTGATGTTATCTACTTATAATATATTATCACCTGCTGATGGGGAAGCGATTGCTGTACCTTCACAGGATATGGTTTTAGGTGCTTATTATATGACTATAATTCGTGAAGGAGCAAAAGGAGAAGGAAAGATATTTGGTAGTGCTGATGAAGTGCTGATGGCTTATGAGAATGATGTCGTCTCTATTCATGCTGAGATTAAGTATCGACTTGATGGAGAATGGCTCGATACTAGTGTAGGTCGAGTCCTATTTAATGATATTTTCCCTGATGAATTTGAATTTTATAATAGAGAATTCGATAAAGGTGAACTATCTAATTTAGTAGGAGAATGTCATCAGAAATTTGGTCCAAATAAGACAGCAGATATTTTAGATGAACTTAAAAATATTACTTTTAAATATTCAACTAAAGCTGGAGTGACAATTGGAGTAACCGATGTAGAGATTCCAGAAGCAAAACCTAAGATTCTTAAGGATTCGGAAGAAAAGGTAAGCCAGATTGAACAACAATATAGAAGAGGTTTGATTACTGATAAAGAACGGTACCAGAAAGTAATTGACGTTTGGGATAAGGCTAAAGAAAATGTAACGGAAGAGATGATAGCTAATCTATCTGAAACTAATCCGATCTATATGATGGCTACTTCCGGTGCGCGAGGTAATACCTCACAGATTACGCAGTTAGGTGGAATGAGAGGATTGATGGCTGATCCATCAGGTCAGATTATTGACTTACCTATCAAAGCTAACTTCCGTGAAGGTTTAACTGTATTAGAATACTTTATTTCTACTCACGGTGCTCGGAAGGGATTAGCGGATACTGCGTTAAGAACTGCTGACTCTGGTTATCTAACAAGGAGATTAGTCGATGTTTCACAGGATGTAATAGTTAGAGAGCATGATTGTGGAACTGATGAAGGCATATTAGTTGAGGATATTAAAGAATCTAATGAAGTAATTGAACCATTATTAGAAAGAATAACTGGTAGAGTTGCTCTTAAGGATATTGAAGATCCTGAAACCGGTGAAATAATTGTTGAAAAGAATGAACTAATTGATGAAGCAACTGGGAAAGAGGTTGTAAAAGCTGGGATTGAAGAAGTTGAAATTAGATCTGCATTGACATGTAGGACTAAACACGGTGTTTGTCGTAAATGTTATGGTCGCAACTTAGCTACAGGAAGATTGGTGAATGTAGGAGAGGCAGTTGGAATTATCGCTGCTCAATCTATCGGTGAACCAGGAACTCAGTTAACGATGCGTACGTTCCACACTGGTGGAGTTGCTGGTGATGACATTACACAGGGTCTGCCACGTGTTGAGGAGTTATTTGAAGCTCGCACACCAAAAGGGCAAGCTATTGTTACTGAGTTAAGTGGAAAAGTTAATTTAGTAGAAAAGTCTAACTCCTTTAAAGCAGTCATCAAGACTGAAGAAGGAAGACAGAAGACATATCAGCTACCTTACGGTTCTGAAATTAGAGTTGAAGATGGTGAGTATGTAGAATCAGGAACTAGATTGACTAAAGGTCCATTAGATCCGGAGGACATCCTTAATATTCAGGGACCTAGAGATGTCCAAAAATACTTACTTCGTGAAGTACAAGATGTCTATCGTTCACAGGGAGTAGAGATAAACGATAAGCATATAGAAGTAGTAGTTAGGCAGATGATGGGCAAAGTAAAGATTAAAGAAGCAGGCGATACTGAATTGTTGCCTGGTGAATTAGTTGACACCTTTGAATTTAGAGAAGTTAATGAAGAAGCGATTGCTAATGAAAAAGAACCAGCAACTGCTGAGCCAGAATTGTTAGGAATTACAAAAGCTTCTTTAGCTACAGATAGCTTTTTGTCAGCAGCTTCTTTCCAGGAGACGACTAGGGTTTTAACTGAAGCTTCATTAGAAGGTAAGAACGACCAATTAATTGGTCTAAAAGAGAATGTGATTATAGGTCAACTTATTCCTGCTGGTACGGGAATGAGAAAGTATAGAGAGATTGATTTAGATTTAGTACCACAAAAAGAAGAGTCTGAATTAGAAGCCGAAGCTAATTAAATAAAAAATCAATTAATTCCTTGACAGTTAGAGATTAAAGTGTTAAAATATGCAAGTGTGTGGAATAAAGATATAAACATTTAACTTTAATTAAATGTTAAGGTTTTAAATGGTAATTATAAAAGGGGTGTATTAATGCACCCCTCATTTAAAGAATTAGCCGCTTAAATCTGGAAGGAGGTGTAGTAATGCCTACTATTAATCAATTAATTCGTAAAGGTAGGGATAAAGTTGAGAAGAAGAAGACAGCTCCAGCTTTAGAGGGAGCACCACAAAAGAGAGGTGTCTGTACTAGAGTTTATACAGCAACACCTAAAAAGCCTAACTCAGCTTTAAGAAAGATAGCTCGTGTTCGTTTAACTAACGGAAAGGAAATTACAGCTTATATTCCTGGAATAGGTCATAACTTACAGGAACACTCTGTAGTTTTAGTCAGAGGAGGAAGAGTTAAGGACCTACCAGGTGTTAGATATACAATTGTTCGTGGCGCATTAGATACTGCCGGTGTTGAAGATAGAAGACAAGGACGTTCTAAATATGGAGTTAAGAGACCACAATAATAGATTAAATTTCTAAATCAATAGTAAAAGGGGGGATATGGATGTCAAGAAAAGGCACAGCAGAAAAAAGAAGAGTTGCAGCAGATCCAATTTATAATAGTAAGCTAGTTACTAAGACTATTAATAAGATTATGTATGATGGCAAGAAAAGTTTAGCTGAAAATATCTTTTATAGTGCTATGGATGTGATTGAGGATCAGACTGGAGAAAGTCCTTTGGAAGTTTATAAAGAAGCACTTAATAATATAATGCCTGTTTTAGAGATTAAGTCACGTCGAGTTGGTGGCGCTAACTATCAGGTTCCAGTCGAGGTAAGTAATGATCGGCGATTAACATTAGGCTTACGTTGGATTATTGAGTCAAGTCGTGAACGTGGTGAAAGAGGAATGGTAAGTAAATTAGCTAATGAAATTATTGATGCTTATAATGGTGAAGGAGGAGCTGTACGTAAAAAAGAGGAAGTTCATCGTATGGCTGAAGCAAATAAAGCATTTGCTCACTATAAATGGTAAAAAAATAGGTTAAATGTTTGAAGGAGGGTAAAATAGTGGCCAGACAATTTCCGCTAAAGCGAACAAGGAATATTGGGATTATGGCACATATTGATGCTGGTAAGACGACAGCTACTGAACGTATTCTCTTCTATACTGGAAGAGTGCATAAAATGGGTGAAACTCATGATGGTGCTTCCCAAATGGATTGGATGGAACAGGAACAAGAAAGAGGTATTACAATTACATCTGCGGCTACTACATGTCAGTGGCAAGATTATAGAATTAACATTATAGACACGCCAGGGCACGTGGACTTTACTGTAGAGGTAGAAAGATCTTTAAGAGTATTAGATGGAGCGATTGGTGTATTCTGTTCAGTAGGTGGAGTAGAACCACAATCTGAAACAGTTTGGCGCCAGGCAGATAGATATAATGTTCCTAGAATTGCATTTATTAATAAGATGGATAGAACAGGGGCAGATTTTTATAATGTTGTAGATATGATGGATGAAAGAATTGATGCTAATCCGGTACCGATTCAATTACCAATCGGTAAAGAAGATAACTTTGCTGGAGTAGTAGATTTGGTAGGAATGAAGGCTATAGTTTATGATGATGAATTAGGAATTGAGTATGAAGAACAAGAGATTCCTGAAGATTTAGTAGAAGAAGCTGAAGAATATAGAGAGTTATTATTAGAAGCTATTGCTGATGTAGACGAAGAGTTTATGATGAAGTATTTAGAGGGTGAAGAGATTACTGAGGATGAAATCAAAGATGGGATCCGTAAAGGGGTTCTTGATATTGAATTCACTCCAGTATTGTGTGGAACTGCTTTAAAGAACAAAGGAGTTCAGCCGATTTTAGATGCGGTTGTCGATTATTTACCATCTCCTGTGGATATTCCGCCGGTAGAAGGAATAATTCCGAGAACTGAAGAAAAAGCTACTCGTCCAGCAGACGATGATGCACCTTTCTCTGCACTAGCATTTAAGATTATGACTGATCCTTATGTAGGTAAACTTGCTTTCTTTAGAGCTTATTCTGGAGTTTTAGAAGCAGGTTCATATGTTTACAACTCTATTAAAGAGGAGAAAGAAAGAGTTGGACGAATCTTACAGATGCATGCTAATCACCGAGAAGAAAGAGACCAAGTTTATGCTGGAGATTTAGCAGCTGCTGTAGGTCTTAAGAACACAACTACTGGGGATACACTTTGTGATGCAGATGATCCAATTATTTTAGAATCTATGGAATTCCCTGATACTGTAATTGATGTTGCTATTGAACCGAAGACACAAAAGGATCAGGATAAGCTAGGGCAAGCTTTACAGAGTTTAGCTGAAGAGGATCCAACTTTTAAGGTTCGAACTGATGATGAGACGGGACAGACAGTTATTTCTGGTATGGGAGAGTTACACTTAGAAGTAATTGTTGATCGTTTAATGAGAGAGTTTAGTGTAGAAGCTAATGTTGGGCAGCCACAAGTGGCTTATCGAGAGACTATTAAGAAGAAGACAGAAGCTGAAGGCAAGTTCATTCGACAGTCTGGTGGCCGTGGACAGTATGGTCATGTTATTATTGAGATGGAACCATTACCAGCAGGTGAAGGTTTTGAATTTGAAGATAACATTGTCGGTGGAGTTGTACCTAGAGATTATATTTCATCTGTTGAAGATGGAATTGAAGAAGCAATGGAAAATGGAATTTTAGCTGGATATCCAGTTGTAGATATCAAAGTTAGCTTGAATGATGGTTCTTACCACGAAGTTGACTCTTCTGAGATGGCATTTAAAGTTGCTGGATCGATGGCCTTTAAGAATGGAGCTAAACAAGCTAAGCCAGTGCTTTTAGAACCGATTATGGAGGTTGAAGTTGTTACTCCAGAAGAGTATATGGGCGATGTAATTGGTGACTTAAACGGTCGTCGTGCAAAAGTAGAAGGTATGGAACAGAGAGGTAATGCTAAGGTCATCAAAGCTGATGTGCCTTTATCTGAAATGTTCGGTTATGCAACGGACCTTCGCTCTAATACTCAAGGTCGTGCTAACTATGTGATGCAGTTTAGTCATTATGGTGAAGTTCCTGGTAATATTGCTAAAGAGCTTGTCGACAACGACTAATTAAAAATTTTAAAACTAGTTTATAATTTTTTCAAGGAGGATGAAAAGAATGTCAAAAGAAAAGTTTGAAAGAAACAAACCACATGTTAACATTGGTACTATCGGTCACGTAGACCATGGTAAGACAACAACAACAGCAGCAATTACAAAGGTATTAGCAAAAGGAGGAGAAGGATCTTCTAACTTTGAAGATATCGATAATGCTCCAGAAGAGAAGGAAAGAGGAATTACAATTGCGACTTCTCACGTAGAGTATGAGACAGCAAATCGACACTATGCTCACGTAGACTGTCCAGGACACGCTGACTATGTAAAGAATATGATTACTGGTGCAGCACAGATGGACGGAGCGTTATTAGTAGTATCTGCTGCAGACGGACCAATGCCACAGACAAGAGAGCACTTATTATTAGCTCGTCAGGTAGGTGTACCGAACATAGTAGTATTCTTAAATAAAGCAGATATGGTAGATGACGAAGAGTTAATCGAATTAGTAGAGATGGAAGTAAGAGAATTATTAAACGAATATGAATTTGCAGGAGACGAAGCTCCAATCGTAGTTGGGTCTGCTCTAAAGGCTCTAGAATGTGCCTGTGGAGATAGAGACTGTGAATGGTGTGGACAGATTATGGAACTAATGGATGCTGTAGATGAGTATCTACCAGAACCAGAAAGAGATACAGACAAGCCGTTCTTAATGCCTGTAGAAGATGTATTTACAATTAAAGGTCGAGGTACAGTAGCCACTGGTAGAGTAGAGAGAGGTAAGTTACACCCAGGTGATGAGATTGAAGTTATCGGAATTAAAGATACACAAGAAACAGTAGTAACAGGAGTAGAGATGTTCCGTAAGCTATTAGATGAAGCAGTAGCAGGAGATAATATTGGAGCATTATTAAGAGGACTTAATAGAGAAGATATCGAAAGAGGTCAGGTATTAGCAGCACCAGGATCAATTACTCCACATACTAAGTTTAATGCTGAAGTTTATGTACTAGGTAAAGATGAGGGTGGAAGACATACTCCATTCTTCGATGGATATAGACCACAGTTTTATTTTAGAACTACAGACGTAACTGGCGATATCAACTTACCAGAAGGAGTAGAGATGGTAATGCCAGGAGATAATATCGAGATGGAAGTAGAATTAATTACTCCAATCGCCATGGAAGAAGGATTAAGATTTGCAATTCGAGAAGGCGGTAAGACTGTAGGAGCTGGAGTTATTACTGGAATTATTGAATAAATTGGAGTAAAAAAGAATGAGGAGATTTTTACTTCTCTCCTCTTCTTTTTTCTGTGTAATATTTTCTGTAATGGAGGTGTAAAGATGGCGAATAAAGCTAAAGAGAAGATTAGAATTCGTTTGAAAGCATATGAGCATCAGCTTTTAGATAAATCAGCAACAAAGATTGTTGAAACTGCAAAGAGGACAGGAGCACAAGTTTCCGGTCCAGTTCCATTACCGACTAAAAAAGAGGTGTTTACTGTTTTGCGTTCACCTCATGTCCATAAGAAGTCGCGAGAGCAGTTTGAAATGCGAACTCATAAAAGATTAATTGATATTTTAGAACCAACATCTAAGACAGTTGATTCTTTAATGCGTTTAGATTTACCTGCAGGTGTAGATATCGAAATCAAATTATAAAAATAATGTGTAGTTAAAATCGAATATTAGTTATTGGATTTGAGGAGGTGCAAGAAAGATGAGAAAAGGAATTTTAGGAAAGAAAGTTGGTATGACACAGATCTTTAATGATGAAGGAGAAGTTATGCCAGTAACAATTATTGAAGCAGGACCATGTTCTGTAGTTCAAAAGAAGACTGAAGAAGTAGATGGCTATAACGGTGTGCAGCTTGGATTTGGTGAAGTTAAAGAGCATAGAGTTAATAAGCCATTAAAAGGTCATTTTGATAAATATGGTATTGAACCCAAAAAATATATTAAAGAGATTAGGGTTGACGAAGATGATGAGCAATATCAAGTGGGAGAGATGATTAAAGCTGATATCTTTGCAACAGGAGATCGAGTAGATGTTACAGGAACATCTAAAGGTAAAGGGTTTGCAGGTACAGTTAAGCGTTGGAACTTTAACACAGGACCTAAGACTCATGGTTCTAGAAACTATAGATTACCAGGAGCTATTGGAGCCGGGTCAGACCCAGCACGAGTATTCAAGGGTCAGAAGATGCCAGGCCACATGGGTAGAGAGAAAGTAACTATTCAAAATCTGGAAGTAGTTAAAGTAGATCCAGAAAAGAATATCTTAGCAGTAAAAGGTGCTGTTCCTGGTCCGAAAAAAGGATTATTACTAATTAAAGATTCTGTTAAAGGATAAGTTGGTACGAAAGGAGGATAAAGAATGCCTGAATTAGCATTATATAATAGAGAAGGTAGCCAAGTAGGCGAAATTGAACTTAATCAAAATATATTTGATGTAGAGATTAATGAGCATGTCGTTCATGAGGCAGTAACTGCACAGTTAGCTGCTAAGCGTAGCGGAACTGCTGCTACTAAGACGCGAGGTAAAGTTAGTGGCGGAGGTCGTAAGCCTTGGCGACAGAAAGGAACAGGTCGTGCACGTCATGGAAGTATTCGTTCTCCAATTTGGGTAGGCGGTGGAACGACTTTTGGTCCTCAGCCAAGAGATTATAGCAAGAAACTACCTAAGAAGGTAAAGAAATTAGCTGTAAAGTCAGCTTTAACAGCTAAAGTAAACGAAGATGAATTAATCGTTGTAGACAAATTAGATTTTGCTCAACCAAAGACTAAAGAGATGGTTAAGGTCTTAGAGGCATTAAATAGTAGTGACCAGAAAGTTTTAATCGTAACATCTGAAAAAGATGCAAATTTATATAAATCTGCAAGAAACATCCCAGGAGTAAATGTTTTAATTGCATCGGCTCTCAATGTATATGACATTTTAAATTGTAATAAATTGATTGCTACTAAAGATGCTATTGAGAAAGTAGAGGAGGTGCTGGACTAATGAGAAAGCCACGGGATATTATTATCCAGCCACATATATCTGAAAAGGCTATGTTTGATATTGAGACAAAGAACTGGTACACATTTAAAGTTGTCCTAGATGCCAATAAACCAGAAATTAAGAAGGCGATTGAAGAAATCTTTGATGTAAAAGTAGAGAAAGTAACTACTAATCGCATGTCTGGTAAGAAACGAAGAATGGGTGTTCATGAAGGTAGAAGAGCTGACTGGAAGAAAGCACGAGTTAAGTTAGCTGAGGGAGACCGAATAGAGATATTTGAAGGAATGTAATCAAGGAGAAAAGGAGGTTGACTACTATGTCGATTAAAAAATTTAAGCCGACATCACCGGCTAAACGATATATGACTGTAGAGTCTTTTGAAGAAATTACGACTGATAAGCCAGAAAAATCATTATTAGCTCCACTTAAAAAGTCTGGTGGTCGTAATGCTAATGGTCGTATTACAGTGAGACATCGGGGTGGAGGACATAAAAGAAAGTATAGGATTATTGATTTTAAGCGAGACAAAGATGGAGTACCGGCTAAGGTAGCTACTATTGAATATGATCCAAATCGTTCTGCACGGATTGCATTGTTACATTATGCTGATGGGGAGAAGAGGTATATTTTATCTCCTAAAGGGATTGAAGTTGGAGATACAGTTCGTTCAGGAGAAGAAGCTGATATTAAACCAGGGAATGCATTGAAATTAAAAGATATTCCTGTAGGTACTATCATTCATAATGTTGAATTGAAGCCAGGGAAAGGTGCACAGTTAGTTCGTTCTGCTGGAGCACAAGCACAGTTAATGGCTAAAGAAGGAAAGTATGCTCATATTAAGTTGCCTTCAGGAGAGGTTAGACTAGTGCAAGCAGAATGCAAAGCTACTATCGGTCAAGTAGGTAATATTGAACATGAGAATATTACTATCGGTAAAGCCGGACGTAGTCGTTGGTTAGGTCGAAGACCAAGTGTAAGAGGTGTAGCTATGAACCCTCATGACCATCCACATGGTGGTGGAGAAGGTCGAAAAGCAGCTGGTAGACATCCAGTTACACCTTGGGGACAGTCAACAATCGGTAAGAAGACGCGAAAACCTAAGAAGTCTGATAAGTTAATTATTCGTCGTCGTAATGACAAAAAGAAAGACTAAAGTGGATATTGAGAGGAGGTAACTAATTTGGGTCGTTCAGTGAAAAAGGGGCCATTCGTTGAAGAGAAATTGTTAGCTAAGATCGAAGAGATGAATGAGTCTGGAGAGAAAAGAGTTATTAAAACTTGGTCAAGAAGTTCTACTGTCTTTCCGCAGATGGTTGGTCATACGATAGCGGTTTATGATGGACGGAAGCATGTTCCAATTTATATTACAGAAGAGATGGTAGGGCATAAATTAGGTGAATTTGCGCCTACTAGATTATTTAGACAGCACGGTTCTCGTACAGAGAGATCGACAGCACTTAAGTAAAGGGGGTTAAACGATGGAGGCAAAAGCTATCGCTAAACAAGTTCGCATTTCTTCGCGAAAAGCTAGACAGGTAATCGATTTAATTAGAGGCAAAGAAGTTGCTGAAGCAATTGGAATTCTTCGGCATACTCCTAAAAAAGCATCTAAGATTATTGAAAAAGTGCTTACATCTGCTGTAGCTAATGCGGAGAATAATCACGATATGATTGCAGATGAATTATATATATCGGAAGCTTATGTTGACGAAGGACCAACAATGAAGAGATATAAACCACGGGCTATGGGTCAAGCAAGTCCTATTAATAAAAGAACGAGTCATATTACTGTTAAAGTTAAGGAAAAGAAGGAGGGATAATTAGTGGGACAGAAAATTAATCCACACGGTTTAAGAGTTGGGGTTATTAAAGATTGGGATGCCAAATGGTATGCTGATAAAGATGACTATGCTGATTTTTTGCATGAAGACTTAGATATTCGAAATCATATTAAAGAAAAGATGTATAATTCAGGAATCTCCCGAATGGTTATTGAGCGTGCTGCTGATCGGATTAAGGTTGATATTCATACAGCTCGACCAGGAATGGTAATTGGAAAAGGTGGATCAGAAGTTGATGCCTTACGTAAAGGGTTACAGGAGATGACTGGTAAGAAAGTCCAGATTAATGTTGTTGAAGTTAAGAATCCAGAGAAGAATGCACAATTAGTTGCTGAAAGCGTAGCAGGACAGTTAGAAGGAAGAGTCTCTTTCCGAAGAGCTATGAGGCAAGCAATGAATCGTGCTCTAAGACAGAGTGGTGTAGAAGGATTTAAGATTGAATGTGGTGGTCGTTTAGGCGGTGCTGAAATGGCTCGTACTGAAGGTTACCATGAAGGTAATGTACCACTTCATACTTTAAGAGCTGATATTGATTACGGCTTTGCAGAAGCCTACACGACTTATGGTAAGATCGGAGTTAAAGTTTGGATTAACAAAGGAGAAATTTTACCGGAAGTTGATGACGAATAAAGATTATCGGTTAGAAAGGAGGCAAACAATATGTTATTACCAAAGCGGGTTAAACATAGAAAGCAGCATCGCGGAAGATTAAAAGGTAAAGCACATCGTGGAAATACAGTTAACTTTGGAGAATTTGGATTACAAGCTTTAGAACCAGCTTGGATCACTAATCGACAGATAGAAGCTGCTCGAATCGCTATGACTCGTTATATCAAAAGGGGCGGTAAGATTTGGGTTAATATCTTCCCTGATAAGCCAGTAACAGCAAAGCCAGCTGAAACAAGAATGGGTTCTGGGAAAGGTGCTCCAGAACATTGGGTTGCTGTAGTAAAACCTGGTCGAGTCATGTTCGAAATCGCTGGTATTAATGAAGAGGTGGCTAGAGAAGCAATGCGTTTAGCAGCTCATAAGTTGCCGATTAAGACTAAATTTGTAAAACGAGAAGGAATGGATGGTGACAGCGATGAAAGCTAATGAGTTACGAGAATTAACTTCCGAAGAATTAGGATATAAGTTAGATGAACTGAAAGAGGAATTATTTAATTTAAGGTTTCAAAAAGCGACTGCTCAATTAGATAATCCGACGAGAATTCGTGAAGTTAAGAAGGCTATTGCTCGAGTTAAGACAATCTTACACGAACGTAAATTAGGAATCAGTCATTAATACTTGATTTGGGCTGACTTAAAATTAGCTAATATTTATTTGATAAAGGAGGTTACCTAATGTCTGAGAAGAAAAAGGTTAGAACAGGAACCGTTGTTAGTGATAAGATGGATAAGACGGTTGTAGTTGCAGTTGAACGTAAGACGCAACACCCATTATATAAACGAGTTATTAATCGTACTTCTCGCTTTAAGGCTCATGATGAAAAGAATGAGTGTAAAGTTGGAGATAAAGTAAAGATTAAAGAGACACGTCCTATTAGTAAGCAAAAGAGATGGATAGTAGATGAAATTCTTCGTAAAGCTAAATAGATAGTTCGATGGAGGTTTAGGAAAGGAGGTTATTAGTAATGATTCAAGTAGAATCTAAATTAAATGTAGCTGATAACTCTGGAGCTCGAAAGTTATTGTGTATTAAAGTATTAGGCGGTTCCAAGAAAAAGTATGCCACTATTGGTGACACAATTATTGCTACAGTTAAAGAAGCAATTCCTGATGGAATGGTTAAAAAAGGTGAAGTAGTAAAAGCAGTAATTGTTAGAACTCAGAAAGAGTACAGACGTTCAGATGGATCATATATTAGTTTTGATGAAAATTCAGCGGTGATTGTGGATAAGAATAGTAATCCTCGCGGAACAAGAGTTTTTGGACCAATAGCACGAGAATTAAGAGATAAAAGGTTTACCCGAATTATTTCATTAGCGCCAGAGGTATTATAAATTATTATTAAGAGAATGGTTAATTTTCTAAGAGTTGAAGGGAGGTAGTTCGATTGACTATTCCTAAGCTAAGTATTAAGCAAGGCGATAAAGTAAAAGTTATCGCTGGTAATGATAAAGGTAAAAGTGGTGAAGTATTAAGAGCTTTGCCTCGTGAAAATAGAGTGATCGTAGAAGGAATTAATATCAGAAAGAAGCATCAACGACCTACTCAGGATATGCCACAAGGTGGAATTGTAGAGCGTGAAGCACCAATTGCTGTTTCTAATGTTAAGTTGATTTGTAAACATTGTGATCAGCCTACTAGAACTGGAAAAGAAAAATTAGATTCTGGTGAAAAAGTTCGAACTTGTAAAAAGTGTGGCGAGTTTGTAGATTAATAGATTGATCGTTGATTATTAAATTATCGGTTTGTTATGGAAGGAGGGCTAAGCTAATGGCAATATTAAAGGAAAAATTTCAAGAAGATATTGTTGAAGCATTAATGGAGAAATTCGATTATGATAATGTAATGCAAGTTCCAAAAGTAAAGAAAGTTATTCTTAATATGGGAATCGGTGAAGCTGCTGAAGATGCTAAGTTATTAGATAATGCGGTAGAAGAATTAAGAGTTATTACTGGACAGGAACCAGTAGTGACGCGAGCAAAGAAATCTATTGCTAACTTTAAAATCAGAAAAGGAATGCCGGTTGGTTGTAAAGTTACATTACGTGGAGGTCAGATGTATGAGTTCTTATACAAGTTGATTAATGTTGCTTTACCTAGAGTTCGTGATTTTAGAGGACTTTCCACTAGATCGTTTGATGGAAGAGGAAACTATTCTTTAGGTCTTGATAACCAGATAGTCTTTCCAGAGATTGATGTAGATGAAGTAGATAAAACACGAGGAATGGATATTACAATTGTGACTGATGCTGAAACTGATGAAGAGGCTAAAGAGTTATTAGCATTAATGGGTATGCCGTTTAAGAGATAAGCTTAATAACTTTAGAGTTTAAAGGAGGGAAAAATGTGGCTCGAAAATCTAAAATAGAGAAAGCTAAAAAAGAAAAAGACCATTCTACTCGTGGAGTTATTAGATGTCGTCGATGTGGTCGACCTCGGGGAGTTCTTCGTAAGTTTGAATTATGCCGAATCTGTTTCAGAGAATTAGCTCATGAGGGCGTTTTGCCAGGAGTTAAGAAGTCTAGTTGGTAATTGATGTGAAATTAAGAAAGGAGGTTGGTTTTTATGTCTATGACTGATCCGGTTGCAGATATGTTAACTCGTACTAGAAATGCAAATTTAGCTAATAAGGATAAAGTTGATATCCCAGCATCTAACATTAAAGAAGAGATAGCACGAATTTTACAAGATGAGGGGTTTATTAAAGAGTATAAGCGTATTGACGATAATGCGCAAGGAAAATTGAGGTTATACTTGAAGTATAGTAATGGTGAAAAAGTTATTACTGGTTTAAAGCGAATTAGCAAGCCAGGATTGAGAGTATATGCTTCTAAAGATGAAGTTCCAAAGGTATTAGGTGGTTTAGGTGTTGCTATTATTTCAACTTCACAAGGAGTAGTAACTGATAAAGTAGCTCGTGAAAAAGGAATCGGTGGCGAAGTTGTTTGTTATGTATGGTAGTTTGAATTAGAATAGGAGGTGTTATATAATGTCTCGAGTTGGACATTTACCAGTTGAAATTCCTGAAAAGGTAGAAGTTACAGTTAAAGATAGCGTAGTAAAGGTTAAAGGTCCTAAAGGAGAATTATCTCATAAGGTTAATGACCGTTTAGATATTAAAATTGAAGATAATACTCTTGTGATTACTAGATCTACAGATTCTCGTGATGATAAAGCTACTCACGGTTTAAGCAGGAGTTTAATTATTAATATGATTGAAGGTGTAACTAAAGGGTTTAAGAAGGAATTAGAATTAAATGGTGTTGGATATAGAGCAAAAAAACAAGGTAATAACCTAGAACTACAGGTAGGTTACTCACATCCAGTAGTAATTGAACCTGGTGAAGGTATTGAATTAGATGTAGAAGGTAACGATAAGATTATAGTTAGTGGTACAGATAAACAGAAAGTAGGAGAGGTTGCTGCTAATATTAGATCTGTTCGTGAACCAGAACCGTATAATGGTAAAGGAATTAAATACGTTGATGAATATATTAGACGAAAAGAAGGTAAGACTGGTTAATAGCATTAAGGCTATGGACTATAGTTAGAGGAAGGAGTGACTTTGTGATGAGTAAAGCAAGAAAGAAGCGTCATCAAAGAATTCGAAATAAGATTAGTGGAACTCCAGATCGACCACGCTTAAATGTTTATCGTAGCTTAAAGCATATTTATGCGCAAGTTATTGATGATTTAACTAGTGAGACATTAGTTGCCGCTTCTACTCTTGATGCTGAAATTAAAGATAAAATTGATAACGGTGGCAATGTAGATGCAGCGCAAGAAGTAGGAAAATTAGTTGCTAAACGAGCAATTGATAAAGGTATAGAGAAGGTTGTTTTCGATCGTGGTGGGGATAAATATCACGGTAGAATTAAAGCTTTAGCAGAAGCAGCTAGAGAGAATGGTTTAGAATTTTAAAGAGAAGGAGGGAAAATAGTGAATAACAACATTGATCCAAATGAGTTAGAACTAGATGAAAGAGTTGTTAATATTAACCGTGTTTCTAAGGTTGTTAAAGGTGGTAGACGTTTTAGTTTTAGTTCTTTAGTAGTTGTAGGTGACGGGAATGGCCATGTTGGAGCTGGAATCGGTAAAGCTAACGAAGTACCTGCTTCTATTCGTAAAGGGATAGATGCTGCTAAGAAAGAGCTAATTAAAATACCTTTAAAGGATACAACTATTCCTCATGAAGTTACTGGAGTGTTCTGTGCGGGAAGAGTACTATTAAAGCCAGCTTCTGAAGGTACTGGAGTAATTGCTGGTGGTCCTGTACGTGCGGTATTAGAGTTAGCGGGAATTAAAGACATTTTAACTAAATCTTTAGGTAGTGATAATCCATTAAATATGGTTAATGCTACTATGCAAGGTTTAAAAGAGCTAAAAGACGTTGAAGAAGTTGCTAAATTAAGAGGTAAAACTGTGGAAGAACTATTAGGATAGATTCTTAGTTATCATAAATATTAATAAGAATATTTAAAAAATCAAAGGAGGTGAAGTTGATGAAACTTCATGATTTGCAGCCAGCTGAAGGAGCAAAAAAGAAACGTAAGCGAGTAGGACGTGGTATAGGTTCTGGTCATGGCAAAACTTCTGGACGAGGTCACAAAGGACAAAATGCTCGTAGCGGTGGTGGCGTAAGACCAGGGTTCGAAGGTGGTCAAACTCCTTTATTTAGACGTTTTCCTAAACGAGGATTTACGAATAAGTTTAAGAAAGAGTATGCAGAGGTTAATGTTAAGAGTTTAAATAAGTTTGATGAAGGAACGGAAGTTACTCCTGAATTATTAGCTGAAGCTGGATTGGTAAAGCAGGTAAAAGACGGTGTTAAAATTCTTGGTGATGGTGACTTAGATGTATCATTAACGGTGAAAGCAGATGGTTTTACTAAGTCCGCAGTAGAGAAGATTGAAGATGCTGGCGGAAAAGCAGAGGTGATTGAATAATGTTATCGGCTTTAAGTAACTCTTTAAAGGTTAAGGAGTTACGTCAAAAGATATTCTTTATTTTAGGCATGATTGCTGTATATCGAATTGGGGCACATATTCCAGTTCCTGGGGTTGACCCAGCGAAATTAAGTGAAATTTTTCAAGGTGGAGGTCTATTAGGGTTTTTAGATATGTTTTCTGGTGGAGCATTAAGTAGGTTTACAATCTTTGCTATGAGTATTAACCCTTATATTACTTCCTCAATTATTATGCAATTATTGACTGTAGTTATTCCTAAGTTAGAGGAGTTATCTAAACAAGGTCAAGAAGGGCAGAAGATTATTGCTCAGTATACTAGATATGGAACAGTAGTCTTGGGTTTAATTCAGGGTTTTGGAATAACGCTTTGGATTAAAAATTTAGGAGCTATTGCTAATCCTAACTTTTTTAACCTCTTTACAATTGTTATTACTTTGACTGCTGGAACAGCTTTCTTAATGTGGTTAGGTGAGCAGATTACGGATAAAGGAATCGGTAATGGAATATCAATCATCATTTTTGCTTCAATTATGTCTCGAATGCCAGCAGCTACTTTAGGTATTATCCGTAAAGTACAAGTAGGAACGATTAATGTCTTCCAAGTATTATTCTTCCTAATAATTGCTGTAGTTATTGTGGCAGGGATAATTTATATTCAGCAGGGACAGCGAAAGATTCCTGTGCAGTATTCGAAGCGAGTGGTTGGGCGTAAGGTATATGGCGGTCAAAGTACTCATATTCCGATGAAGATTAATCAAGCCGGTGTAATTCCAGTTATCTTTGCTTCATCAGTATTATTATTTCCAGCTACGATTGCTAAGATTCTGCCTTACGGTTGGGCACAGACATTAGCAGATATGTTAAGTCCTGGATCTGTCTTATATACAACTATTTATGCTTTAGCCATCATCTTTTTCACATATTTTTATACAGCAATTACATTTAATCCACGAGAAGTTGCTGATAATATTAAGAAGCATGGTGGTTTCGTTCCAGGTAGAAGACCAGGTAAGCCAACAGCAGAATATTTAGATAGAATTTTAACAAGAATTACTTTAGCCGGAGCATTATTCTTAGCGGCAATTGCTGTTCTACCTAATTTTGTAATGCCTTTAACCGGTATTCAAGTTAGATTTGGAGGAACGGCACTACTGATTGTAGTTGGTGTAGCTTTAGAGACGATGAAACAGATAGAGACTCACTTACTACAACGTCATTACCAAGGTTTTATGGATTAATAGATTAGGCGATTATTTTTAGAGGAGTGATTTAGGTGCATTTGATTTTAGTAGGACCACCGGGAGCAGGTAAAGGTACACAAGCTGCTAATTTAGTTGAAGAGTATGGAGTACCACATATTGCTACCGGAGATATATTTAGAAGTGCAATTAAGAATAAAACTCCTTTAGGTAAAAAAGCAAAAGAATATATTGACCAAGGAAAATTAGTTCCCGATGAAGTAACAATTGGAATAGTTAGAGAAAGATTATCTAAGGGTGATTGTCAAGAAGGTTTTATTTTAGATGGATTTCCAAGAACTATTGCTCAAGCAGATGCCTTAGCAGAGATCCTGAAAGAATTAAATATTGAATTAAATGCTGTTTTAAATATTAAAGTTAGTGATGAAGAAGTTATTAAAAGGTTATCAGGGCGAAGAATTTGTAGTGATTGTGGAGCAAGTTATCATGTTGACTTTAATCCTCCGCAAGAGGATGGAGTTTGTGATAAATGTGAAGGTGACCTTTATCAACGAGAAGATGATCAACCAGAAACGATTAAAGAAAGATTAAAAGTATATAAAGAAAAGACGGAACCATTAATTAATTATTATCAAGAAGCAGGACTATTAAAGAATGTTAATGGGGAAGCTGGGTTAGATGAGGTATTCGGGAATATTAAGCAGGCGGTGGGATAATGATTATTCGCAAGTCAGAACGAGAATTAGCTTTAATGCGTGATGCGGGACGAATAGTTGCTGAAACTCATGCTTATTTAGCTGAAGAGGTTACACCAGGGATTACTACTGAAGAGATAGATAGAATGGCCGAAGAGTTCATTTTGAAGCATGATGCTAAGCCTGCTTTTAAAGGATACCAAGGATTCCCTAGTACAGTCTGTGTGGCTATTAATGAACAGGTTGTACATGGGATTCCTGATTCAAGACGATTGAAATCTGGTGAGATCATTGGTTTAGATATCGGAGCAATAAAGAGTGGTTACTACGGAGATGCTGCTCAGACTTTAGCTGTAGGTGAAGTCTCTGATGAAGCTCAAAGATTAATGAGAGTAACTAAAGAATCTTTGCTTGCAGGCATTGAAGCAGCAGTGGAGGGGAACAGGTTATCAGATATTTCACATGCTGTACAAAGTCATGTAGAGGCAGCAGGGTTTTCTGTAGTTAGAAACTTTGTAGGGCACGGGATTGGAAGTAAGATGCACGAAGCCCCACAACTTCCTAACTTTGGTGCTCCAGGGAATGGACCGATTTTAAAATCGGGGATGACCCTAGCTATAGAACCAATGGTTAATGTTGGTGATTATCGAGTTGAAACTTTAGATGATGGTTGGACTGTTGTAACTAAAGACCGTGAGTTGTCGGCTCACTTTGAGCATACAGTTGCTATCACAGAGTCAGGCCCACAAATTTTGACTAAGATTTAAATTGCATATTAATTGGCATTTATGATATAATGTTAAATTGAGGTTTGAATAGATATTAAATTCTTTAAGGAGGTTGAAATCACCTAATGGGAAAGGAAGACCCGATTGAAGTAGAAGGTACTGTGGTTGAACCGTTACCGAATGCTAAGTTTCGTGTGGAGTTAGAGAATGGTCATAAGGTTTTAGCGCATGTGTCTGGTAAAATGAGAATGAATTATATTCGAATTCTGCCAGGTGATAAAGTTACAGTGGAGTTATCGCCATATGATTTGAGTAGAGGTCGGATTACTTATCGACATAAATAGTAATTATGGTTATTAGCCATTAGATAGTCATTGTAATAGGTTGAAAAGAGGAGGGTAAGATAATGAAAGTTCGGCCGTCAGTAAAGCCTATTTGTGATAAATGTAAGGTGGTTCGGAGAAAAGGTAAAGTATTTGTAATTTGTGAAAACCCTAAGCATAAGCAAAGACAAGGTTAATTATAGACTTATATTATTATGAAAAAATGGAGGTGTAAAGCATGGCTCGAATTGAAGGTGTTGACTTGCCAAGAGATAAGAGAGTTGAGGTTGGTTTAACTTATATACTTGGTATTGGTCGTTCTACTTCTCAAGAGATCTTAGAAATGACAGGGGTTGATCCTGATACTAAGGTTAGGGATTTAACTGAGGAAGAAGTTGCTAAGTTAAGAAATGCTATTGATGAAAATTATACAGTTGAAGGTGAACTACGTCGGGAAGTTCGTGGTGATATTAAGCGTTTGAAAGATATCGGTTCTTACCGAGGATTAAGACATAGAAGAGGATTACCGGTTAGAGGACAAAGAACTAAGACTAATGCCCGAACTCGTAAAGGACCTAAGAAGACGGTTGGTGTTAATAGAGGATAATCTTAATCGGAGAGAAAGCACTATAATTATAAGGAGGGAAATTGATGGCACGGAGAAAGAGAAAGAAGAAGAAGAAGCATGTAACAAAAGGGCAAGCGCATATTCGCTCTACTTTTAATAATACAATTGTTACTTTGGCTGACCAGCAGGGTAATGTTATTGCTTGGTCTAGTGCTGGTAATTTAGGTTTTGAAGGAACAAGAAAGAGTACTCCATATGCTGCACAGATGGCGGCGGATTCAGCTGCTAAAGAAGCTATGGAACATGGTTTAAAAGAGATTGAAGTCTATGTTAAGGGACCAGGTGCTGGTAGAGAAGCGGCAATTAGGTCATTACAGGCTGCTGGATTAGAGATTACTTCTATTCAGGATGTAACTCCTATTCCGCATAATGGTTGTCGACCACCTAAACGTCGTCGAGTATAATTAAATAATAAAGTAATTTGGAGGTGTGATTATAAAATGGCAAGATATACTGGAGCTGTTTGTCGTCAGTGTCGCCGAGAAGGTGAAAAATTATTCCTTAAAGGTGAAAGATGTTATTCAGATAAATGTGCTGTTGAACGTCGTTCATATGCTCCTGGCGAACACGGACAGGGAAGACAGAAATTATCAGAGTTTGGTGTACAGTTAAGAGAAAAGCAGAAAGTTAGAAGGATTTATGGTGTGTTAGAGAAGCAGTTTAGAAAGTATTTTGGAATGGCAGATAATGAACCAGGAATTACTGGTGAAAACTTCTTAAGAATTTTAGAGAGAAGATTAGATAACGTAGTTTATAGGTTAGGATTTGCTGTTTCTCGTAATGAAGCTAGACAACTAGTTCGTCATGGACATTTTTTAGTTAATGGAAAGAGAGTTGACATTCCTTCTTATTTGGTAGAAGAAGGAGATGAAATTGAGGTTAAAGATTCTAGTAAAGATATGACTAGAATGAAAGAGGTTGTTGAAGTTACTGCTCAAAAAGCTGTTCCAGAATGGTTAGAGGTTAGTTTAGAGCAGAAGACAGGTAAAGTATTAAGTATGCCGGAAAGAGAAGATATTGATACTCCGGTTCGCGAGCAATTAATTGTTGAATTCTATTCTAGATAAATAAAATAAATTAGTTTGTGGTTCTTCGATGAACCACTAGCTACTTTTATTTTAAGGAGACTTTTAAGTAAGTACCCTCAAGTAAAGTTGAGAAAATTTTCTTGCACTGCAAAGGGAGGGTTTAATAAATAATGATTGAATTTGAAAAGCCTAAAATTGAAAGAGTAGAGTCAGATGATACTTATGGTAAGTTTACTATTACTCCATTAGAGAGAGGATATGGTATTACTTTAGGTAATGCATTACGTAGGATTATGTTATCTTCATTACCTGGAGTAGCAGTTACTTCAGTTAAAATAGAAGGTGTTAAGCATGAATTTTCTACTATTCCTGGAGTAGTAGAAGATGTGACTGATATTATTTTGAATTTAAAAGAATTAGTGGTTAATATGGATTCTGAAGAACCTGAAGTATTAAGAATTGAAGCAGAGGGTGAAGGTAAGGTTACTGCTGAGCAATTTACCGTTAGTGGCAACGTAGAAATATTGAATCCAGATCTCCATATTGCGACTTTAAATGATGAAGCAGAATTAAGTATGGAAGTAACTATTGAGAAAGGTAGAGGTTATGTTTCTGCTGAGGAAAATGAAGGTGAAGAGAATGTTATTGGAGTTATTCCTATAGATTCTGCATTCTCACCTATTAAGCGAGTAAACTTTGAAGCGGAGGATACAAGAGTAGGTCAAGTAACTGATTTCGATAAATTGATTTTAGAGGTTAATACTGATGGAAGTTTAACCCCTGAAGAAGCTATTAGTTTGGCCGCTAAGGTATTAGCAGAGCATCTTGATTTATTTATTAATTTAACCGAAGAGATTACTGAAGTTGATATCATGGTAGAAAAAGAAGAAGAAGAAAAAGATAAGATTTTAGAGACAACAATTGAAGAGTTAGACTTATCAGTACGTTCTTCTAACTGTTTAAAAAGAGCAGGAATTAATACAGTTGAAGAGTTAACGGAGAAGACTGAAGATGATTTAATGAAGGTTAGAAATTTAGGAAAGAAATCTTTACAGGAAATTAGAGATAAATTAGATGAATTAGAACTTTCCTTAAACAAGCCTGAACTGTAGGTATTTGAGATATAAGTAAATGAGGGAGGGATGAAACTGTGGCCCAGAGAAAATTAAGTAGAAATAGCTCTAGTCGTAAGTCTTTAATGAATAGTTTAGCCATTTCTCTTTTTAAGAACGAACGAATCGAGACTACAGAGCCTAAAGCTAAAGAAGCTCAACGTTTTTCTGAAAAACTGATTACTACTGCTAAGAATGATAATCGTAATGCGCGTAAAAAGGTGATGCAGAAATTAAACGATAAAGAAGCAGTAACTAAATTATTTACAGAGATTGCTCCGCGTTTTGCTGAACGCCAAGGTGGTTATACTAGAATATTAAAGTTAGGAGCGCGTCGTGGTGATGGAGCACCAATGGCAATTTTAGAATTAGTAGAGTAAATAGATAATTTAATATTGCGGACGATAAACAGCCATAATATATAAAATTTTCAATTGGAGTCTACATTAACTACGGCCGAAGCCCTACATATTTCGGCCGTAATATATTTCTCTTCTGTATGGCTGTTTTTTGTATGAAATAAAGGTGGATAAGCAGATGAAACCATTAATTGAATTAAATGATGTTAGCTATAGCTATAATGGAGAAGAAGATTTTGTTCTAAAAGATATTGATTTAAATATAGAACCTGGTGAATTCGTAGCTATCGTTGGTCATAATGGCTCGGGAAAGTCGACTTTAGCTAAACTACTAAACGGTCTTTTATTACCATCTAAAGGCGAAGTTAAGGTAGGAGGACTCTCTACTACTAGTCAAGAAGAATTATGGCAGATTAGGCAGCAAGTTGGTATGGTTTTTCAGAGTCCTGATAATCAATTAGTAGCTAATATTGTAGAAGAAGATGTAGCTTTTGGACCAGAAAATTTAGGTTTACCTTCGGAAGAGATCAAAGCTAGAGTTAAAGAAGCTTTAGCTTTGGTTGGGATGAAAGATTTTGCTCGTCATGCCCCTCATAAGTTATCTGGTGGGCAGAAGCAGCGGGTAGCTATTGCTGGAATTATTGCTATGCGTCCGGACTGTTTAGTCTTTGATGAGCCTACTGCTATGTTAGATCCAGTCGGTAGAAAAGAAGTTATTAAGACTGTTGAAGACCTTAATAAAAATGAAGGATTAAGTGTAGTTTATATTACTCATTTTATGAATGAAGTAGTTAATGCAGACCGAATCTTAGTCTTTGAAGAGGGAGAAATAGTCTTATCAGGTAGTCCTAAGGATGTCTTTACAAAGGTTGATGAGATTAAAGAACTGTCTTTAGATGTTCCCCAGGTGACTGAATTAGCTTATCATCTTCAAAATTCTGGTCTAGATATAGATTCTGATATTTTTACGGTAAATAGGTTGGTGGAAGCAATATGCTCATTAAAGTAGAGAGTGTTACGCATCAATATGATGATATGGGAGAGTCAGTCCTAAACGACATAAATTTTTCGATTAATAAGAATGAATTTATTAGTTTAATTGGCCATACTGGCTCTGGAAAGTCAACTTTAGTACAGATTTTGAATGGTTTAATTAAACCGATTTCAGGACAAGTCTTTCTGTCTGGAGAAGATATTACTGGGAAAGATGTTGATTTGAAGAAGGTTAGACAACAAGTAGGTTTAGTTTTTCAATACCCAGAACATCAGTTATTTGAAGAAACGGTTTACCAGGATGTGGCTTTTGGGCCTAAAAATTTAGGTTTATCAGAAGAGACTATAGAAGACCGAGTTAAGGACTCTTTAAAATCTGTAAATCTTGAATATGAAGAGTTTAAAGATCGTTCACCATTTAAGTTAAGTGGTGGGCAGCAACGGCGAGTGGCAATTGCTGGTGTCTTAGCTATGCGACCTAAGGTCTTGATTTTAGATGAACCTACTGCTGGCTTAGACCCTAGAACTAGGATTGAATTGATGGAAGAGATAATTAAGTTTAAAGAAGAATTTAATTTAACTATTATCTTAGTATCCCATCGAATGGAAGAAGTCTTTCAATTAGCTGATAGAATTTTAGTTTTGAGTGAGGGGCAGTTGGTTTTCAATGAATCTCCTACTGAATTAACATCTAAGTATCATCAATTGCAGCAATTAGGTCTAGGTGTTCCAGAAATAACTGAAGTATTAGTCAATTTGAAAGAAAAAGGTTATGATTTAAATACAAATATATTTGATATTTTATCAGCAAAAGATGAAATTATTAAAGTATTAAGGAGTTAGGGTTATGTTAAATGATATTATGCTAGGTCAATATCTTGACCGAGATTCTATAGTTCATAGTTTAGACCCCCGGATTAAGATCTTATTAGTGATTCTATTTATTATTGTTCTATTTATTAGTAAGACTCTCTTAGGTTATGCAGTATTAGGTGGTTTTATCATAATTAGTACTCTTATAGCAAAAATTGAGTTCAAGTATATTCTAAAGAGTTTGAAACCCTTACTATTCATTATTAGTTTAACCTTAATTATTCACTTGTTTTTAACTAAGGGTGGAGAAGTAATTTGGGAATGGAAATTTTTAAGTATTGAAGAGAAAGGTCTAAACTTAGGTCTCTTTATGGCTGCAAGATTGATCTTTTTAATTACTTTTACTTCGTTATTAACCTTAACTACTTCGCCTTTAGAGTTAACTGATGGGTTAGAAAAGCTACTGAATCCATTTAAAAGATTTGGCGTTCCGGCTCATGAATTAGCAATGATGATGACGATTGCATTAAGGTTTATCCCTACTCTATTAGAAGAGTCCGAAAAGATCTTAAAAGCGCAGAAAGCACGAGGGGCAGACTTTGAAAGCGGGAATTTGATTCAAAAGGCTAAAAGTTTGATTCCTTTATTAGTACCGCTCTTTGTCAGTGCTTTTCGTCGTGCTGATGATTTAGCTTTAGCAATGGAAGCTAGGTGCTATCGTGGTGGAGAAGGTCGAACTAGAATGAATGAATTGCATTTATCTAGAGCAGACTATCTAATAGGAGGAGCAACTGCTATTTTCTTAATATTTGTTGCGATATTGATTTGATTTTGGAAGAAATGTTTTGAGGTGTAGTAAATGCGTTACTTAAAAGCGATTGTTGAATATGATGGGACTAATTATCATGGTTTTCAACGGCAGAATAATGCACTAGCAGTTCAAGAAGTATTAGAAGAAAGTTTATTGAAATTAACAAAGACGCAGATAAAAGTAATTGGTGCTAGTAGAACTGATAGTGGTGTACATGCGGAAGGACAAGTTGTTAATTTTCAAACTAAATCACCGATTCCAATTGAAAGATTTAGTTATGCTTGGAATAACTCATTACCTGATGATATTGTAATCAAAGAAGTAAGCAAGACTGATGCTGAATTTCATGCTCGTCATTCTGCCAAAGGGAAGGTCTATGAATATCATATATTGAATCAAGAGACGCCCTCAGCCTTTGAAAGAAATTATAGTTACCATATTAAAAAAGAATTAGACTTCACTGCTATGCAGAAAGCTGCAGAATATTTGGTGGGAGAACATGATTTTACTTCCTTTCGTGCTTCTGGTTGTAGTGCTAAGACACCAGTTAGAAAGATAGAGAGTTTTACAGTTAAGCAGTTAGGTAATAAGATCATACTTAGCGTAGAGGGAACTGCTTTTTTATATAATATGGTTAGAATTATGGCGGGAACTTTAATCGAAGTAGGACTTGGTAAATTAGATATAAAAGAAGTCCCTAAAATATTAAAACTTAAGGATAGAACTCAAGCTGGTTCGACGGCTCCTGGTTGTGGGTTAAGATTAATTAGAGTTAAATATTAAAATTCCTTGACAGTTTACAATTATTATAATAAAATTAATTCGTGAGACTTATTAATTTTATTCAAAATTGCCCCGGACCTACTTTATATATATTATTTTATTGTGACGATATGATTTTGTTATAAGGAGGGAAATTAGATGAGTACTTATATGGCAAAACCAGAAGATATAGAAAGAAATTGGTTTGTAGTTGATGCTGAAGGTAAAACTCTAGGTAGAATGGCTACTGAAATTGCAACAGTGCTACGTGGAAAGCATAAGCCAATTTATACTCCAAATGTGGATACAGGAGATTATGTAATAGTCATCAATGCTGAAAAAGTTAAGCTAACAGGTAAAAAGTTAGAGCAGAAGATGTATCATAAGCATTCTGAATATCCAGGTGGACTAAATTCTATTAGCTATAATGAATTATTAGCTAAAAAGCCAGAGAAAGTAATTGAATTAGCGGTTAAAGGAATGTTACCTAAGAATAAATTAGGACGTAAGATTTTTAAGAAATTAAAAGTCTATGCTGGTGCAGAGCATCCTCATGCTGCTCAACAACCAGAAGAATTAGACATTTAAGCGGAAATATATTAATGGGAGGAGGATTATTATGGCAGAAGTTGAGTATTTAGGAACTGGAAGAAGAAAGCATGCAATAGCTAGAGTAAGATTACAACCGGGTAACGGACAGGTTATTGTTAATGACCGACCTATAGATGATTATTTTGGTCGTAAAACTTTAGAAAAAGAAGCTTTACAGCCTTTAGACGTAACTGAGACTGTTGGAGAATTCAATATAGTAGTTACTGTAGAAGGTGGTGGAGTGTCAGGTCAGGCCGGAGCAATTTCTCATGGTATTGCTCGTGCTCTATTAGATGTTGAACAGAACTATCGAACTCCATTAAAGAAAGCAGGTCTTTTAACTCGAGACCCAAGAATGAAAGAACGTAAGAAGTATGGACGTAAGAAAGCAAGAAAGTCTGGTCAATTCTCAAAAAGATAATCAATTTTTCATGGCAAGGAAGGGTATATATACTCTTCCTCTTTCTTTTGTTTAAATTAAATTCTGACAGGTTAGAGTCTGAAAATATATCTTTATTAATAAAAAACGTAATTTCAGGCTGAGGTTAAGGATAAGGTTGAGAAAGTTCAAATCCTTAAAAATCATATCAATAATAGTTAACTAAGAAAACATGTATTAAGTTAGCGTACATGAAATCTAATTATAAAATTTACTTGCATAAGAATATATTAGAATATTGACGCTAATAATAGAATTTAATAAATATTTCCGCGGAAATATTGTTATATTTTTTAGAAGAAAGATGTATTGGGGAGAATAAATGATGAAGACACCATATTTAGAGATAAAACTAGATAAAATAGTTAAAAACACTAGAAAAATTGTTAGTTTAGCAGCAAAGCATGGCATTAAAATTTTTGGAGTGACTAAGGGGGTTTGTGGTGACCCACAGATAGCCCAAGCTATGGTACGTGGAGGGGTAAAAGGTTTAGCGGATTCAAGAATAGAAAATATTAAAAAGTTAAACAGTTATGGCTTTAAGCTACCATTGGTTCTATTGAGGATTCCCATGTTAAGTGAAATAGAAAGAGTCATTAACTATGTAGACATTAGTTTAAATTCTCAATTAGAAGTAATTGAAGCTTTAAATAAAGAGGCAAGGTCAAGAGGAAAGACCCATAAAATTATTCTAATGGTTGATTTAGGTGATAGAAGAGAAGGAATCTTACCTAAAGAGGTCAAAAAAGTAGTTGGAAGGATTAAAGCAAATTGTTCAAATATAAAAATAGTAGGATTAGGTACTAATTTAGCATGTTTCGGAGGGGTTTTGCCAACAGCAGAGAATATGAATCACTTTATAAGATTAGTAGAAGAAGCCGAATCAGTTCTAGAGAACAACTTACAGATTATTTCAGCAGGGAATAGCAGCTCTTTACCATTATTACATACTTCTGGAGTGCCACAAAGAGTAAATCAACTTAGAATTGGGGAAAGTATATTATTAGGAAGTAATTTGGTTGAGGGAGGTACCCTACCTAGTTTACATAGTGATACTTTCATTTTAGGGGCAGAGATAGTAGAGTTAAATGAGAAGGGAGCACTACCAGATGTGCCTCAAGGTCCTAATGCATTTGGAGAAGAATTAAAGTTAAAGAAAGATGGAATACGAGAAAGAGCTATTCTAGCTATTGGTAGACAAGATATCTCTCCGAATGGTTTAACTCCTTGTCTAACTGGAGTTGAAATTGAAGGGGGCAGCAGTGATCATTTAATCATTGATATTACAGATGTAAAAGAGAAATTAAAGGTAGGAGATATACTAGAGTTTAAAGTTGATTATAGTTCTTTATTGAGAGCAACAACTTCGCCATATGTGGATAATAGTTATTCGCTTGTGTAAGGAGGGGACTATTTGAAAGTAGCAGTTATTGGTGTGCCGATGGATTTAGGAGCAAATCGTCGCGGTGTTGATATGGGACCAAGTGCTATTAGATATGCCGACTTAATACCACAAATTAAGGAGTTAAAAATTGGAGTTAAGGATTATGGTGATGTGGAAGTTCCAATTATTAGACATAATAAAGAAAGAGAGAATTATATCTTAGCAATTAGAGATACTTGCAGTATTTTAGCTAAGAAAGTAAAAAGAAGTTTAGATCTGGATTACTTACCATTAATTCTAGGCGGGGATCATAGCATTACTATTGGGACTTTTAAAGGCTTAAAAAGTGTTAATCAAGATGTAGGATTAATTTGGTTCGATGCTCATGCTGATTTTAATACTCCTGGTACAAGTCAGACCGGAAATATTCATGGCATGTCTTTAGCAGTAATTAATGGCGAAGGTCCTGATGAATTAATATCTATTTTAGAGGATGATTACGGAATAGATGAAGAAAATATTGCTTTAATTGGAGTTAGAGATTTAGATGCTAGTGAGAGTAGGAGATTAAAAGAGACAGATATAAATATATATACAATAAGTGATATAGATAGATTAGGAATAGAGCAGGTAATGAAGGAAGCGATAGAGATAGCTTCTTGTGATAAGGAGGGGGTACATGTTAGTTTTGATATTGATGTGTTAGATCCTTTAACGGCACCTGGAGTAGGAACGGCAGTGCCTGGGGGTCTAAATTATCGCGAGGCCCATTTAGCTATGGAGATGATAGCTGATGCTGGGACTTTGATTTCTATGGATTTAGTAGAAGTAAATCCTATCTTAGATGAACGGAATCGAACTGCTAAAGTAGGAGTTGATTTAATCCTATCAGCTTTAGGAAAGCAAATACTATAAGATAAATATAACGATGAAAGGAGTTGGATTTCATGAGTGGAATTGTTTTTGCAGGATTAAGTCCTCATCCACCGATGTTGATACCAGAAATAGGGAGAGATGATTTAAGGCAAGTTGAAGAGACACAAAAGAGCATGAGGGAGTTTGCTAAAAGAGTCAAGAAGGCAGAACCTGATCTAATTATTACTATTAGTCCACATGGTCCGGTATTTTCTGATGCGATTAGCATATTGAATACTCCTAAATTACATGGTGATTTTGGTCAGTTTGGATTTCCTGAGATAGAATTAAGCTATGACTTGCAGGAAGATATTATTAAAGAATTGGTTAGAGTAAATAAAGCAGAAGATATAACAGTAGCCAGAATTGATCAAAGTAGTGCTCATAAACTTGAGATTAATCCGAAGTTAGACCATGGTGTTTTAGTTCCTCTCTATTACTTAGAAGAAGCGGGCATTACTGATCTACCTTTAGTACCAGTTACCATGGGGATGCTACCATATGAGGATCTATATAAGTTTGGAAAGATAGTCCAATTAGCAGCTATGAAATTAGGCTATCGTGTAGCAATTATTGCTAGTGGTGATCTTTCACATCGTTTAACTCCTGAGGCTCCAGCTGGATTTAACCCACAAGCTAAGGAGTTTGATCAGAAGTTAGTACAGGCATTAGCAGAAGATAGAATAGAAGATATTTTTGCATTAGACAGAAATTTGATTGAAAAGGCTGGAGAATGTGGATTAAGACCAATTATGATTATGTTAGGGGCTATTGATGGATTAGCTGTTAAACCAGAGTTATTATCTTATGAAGGACCGTTTGGGGTAGGTTATGGTGTAATTACTTATGAGATCGATGGTTCTGACGAAGAACGGAAGAAATTAGATGGGTTGCTAGCTGACCGTCAGGAGAAATTAGCGGAACAGCGTAAAGAAGAAAGTGATTTGGTTCGATTAGCTCGCAAGGCGGTAGAGCAGTATGCATTAAATAAAGAGTTAATTTCAGTGCCAGATGAATTAACAGATGAAATGAAGAAGGAAGCCGGCGTCTTTGTCTCAATAAAGAAGTATGGACAGCTAAGAGGCTGTATTGGAACTATTGAGCCAGTCGAAGAGAATGTAGCTGCAGAGATAATTAGAAATGCCTATAGTGCTGGATTTAAAGATCCTCGTTTTCCAGCTGTTAACTTAAATGAATTAGAAGAATTAACTTATTCAGTCGATATTTTAGAAGAACCAGAGTCGATTGAGTCACCAAAAGAATTAGACCCTCGCAAGTATGGGGTGATAGTTCGCAAAGGACAGAAAAGCGGATTATTACTACCTAGACTCGATGGAGTAGATACTGTTGATAAGCAGCTAGAGATTGCTAAAAGAAAAGCAGGAATACCGATAGATGAAGAGGATGTAGAGTTGATGAGGTTTAGGGTTACGCGGTATGAGTGAGGCTAAAATTAAAGAGGCTAAATGGTACGAAAAGATATCTGAAGGTAGAGTAGAGTGTAACTTGTGTCCTCATAACTGCAAATTGAATGAAGAGCAGACGGGAGTATGTGGAGCGAGAGAAAATCTGAATGGTAAATTGATTACTAAAATCTATGGTCAGGCTAGTGCGATGGCGATTGATCCTATTGAAAAGAAACCACTCTTTCATTTTTATCCAGATACTGATATATTATCTATAGGTACAGTAGGTTGTAATTTAAGTTGCAAATTCTGCCAGAATCATCATATTGCTCATGATCATCAGGCTAAAACTAACTTTCTAACTCCTGAACAGATAGTAGCAGCGGCTAAAAAACATGACGTAATTGGAGTTGCATATACTTATTCAGAACCGATTATTTGGTTTGAATATTTATTGGAGACAGCTAAATTAGTAAAGGAAGCAGGAATGAAGAATGTGTTAGTAACTAATGGAGTAATTAATTCTAAGCCTTTTAATGAGCTGCTACCTTATATTGATGGTTTCAATATAGACTTAAAAGCTTTTACTGAAAAATTTTACCGTAATATATGTCAAGGATATTTAGAACCGGTTAAAAAAACAATTAGATTAGCTAATAAAGAAGCTTTAGTAGAAGTAACAACCTTATTAATTCCAGGTTTGAATGACTCGAAAGAAGAAATAGAAGATTTAGTAAGATGGTTAGCAGAAATTGAGCCTAATATTCCATTGCATTTTTCCCGTTACTTTCCCAAATATGAATTAGAGATAGAAATAACTCCGATAGAAACTTTGCTTAAAGCTAAAGAGCTAGCTGAAGAGAAGTTGAACTTTGTTTACTTAGGTAATGTACAGGATAGTAAATATAGGAATACATATTGTTATCAATGTGGGGAATTATTAATAGAAAGAGATTGGTCAAAAGTTAAATTAAATTTAGATGAAGATTTATGTCCTGAATGTGGAGTGAAGATTAATATTTGGAATTAAAAATAAAAATTCTTGACATTCTTTAAAAATTTGCATATAATATTATCAAAGCAAGAAAAAGTTAATAATTTAAACACAAAGAACGGGCTAAGAGTTAGGGCTAACTTTTAGAGAGGGGTTCTCGATAGGCTGAAAGGAACTCTAGTTAGGAATAATTCATTCTGCCACCCGGGAGTGGTGAGGTCGAAATAGTAGTAGACCTTGACGTTATAACTACGTTATAGTTATAAGGGGTTAAGAATTACTTTTTTATAATTCTTGATAACTAGAGTGGTACCGCGGGTAATCTATGCTCTCGTCTCTATATTTTAGAGACGAGGGCTTTTTTTATTTTAAAAATGATTAAATAAAAATTGAGAAGGGAGGAGTTTAGTATGTTTGAAAACTATTTTTCTAAGAATGCACAGAAGATGAAAGGTTCAGAAATTAGAGAGTTCTTCGAACTAACAGAGCGACCGGAGGTGATTTCATTTGCCGGTGGTTTTCCTAATAAGGAATGCTTGCCGACTGCAGCAGTAGAGAAGATGAGTAGTAGATTATTAGCAGAGTCAGAAGAAGGAATGCTGCAGTATAGCCCGACAGAAGGACAAGAAGATTTAAGGAAGTATATAGTCAAATTTATGGCTCAGAGAGGAATCAAAGTTGGCATTGAGAATATATTAGTTACTAGTGGTTCACAGCAAGGTTTAGACTTAGTAAGTAAAGTCTTTGTTGACCCAAGAGATAAAGTATTAACAGAAGCTCCTAGTTATGTAGGAGGGTTGGGAGCGATTAATAATTATCAAGGAGATATAATTAGTGTTGGGGTAGATGAAGAAGGGATTAGAATAGATCTTTTAGAGGAAGAGTTAGAAAGATTAGCTTGTGAAGGTGAGACTCCAAAATTTATCTATTTAGTTGCTGACTTTAATAATCCTACTGGTTTGACGATAGCTACTGAACGGCGAAAGAAGTTAGTGAAATTGGCTGAGGAATATGAATTTTTAATTCTTGAGGATGATCCGTATAGCAAATTAAGATATGAGGGTATCGAACAGCCTGCTATTAAAAACTTTGACCGGGAGGGAAGAGTAATCTATTTAGGGTCATTTTCTAAAATATTTATTCCAGGGGTTAGAATTGGCTGGATAGTAGCGCACGAAGAGATAATTCAGAAGATGATTTTAGCTAAGCAAGCAACAGACTTATGTACTAATTCAATTGGACAACGGTTGATTACTGCTTGTGGAGAAGCAGGTATCATTGATCAACAGATTAATAAGTTAAGAGACTTTTATCGTAAGAAGAGGGATGTGACATTAGAATCTTTAACTAAATATTTTCCTCAAGAAGCAACCTGGACGGAGCCAGAAGGAGGCTTCTATACTTGGGTCGAATTACCCGGATTTTTAAATACTAAAGAGATCTTATTAAAGGCGATTGAAGAGAATGTAGCCTTTGTAGTCGGGAGTGCATTTCAAGTTAATGGTAAAGGGCATAATGCCTTCAGATTATCATTTAGCCAACCAGATATAGATGAAATAGAAGAAGGAATCTATAGATTAGGTAAGATTATTAAAGGTGAAATAGCTAAAAGATCTGGAAACCAAAAATGTATAGGATGCTAGTAGCTTGATAGAAACTTTGCCAAATGATTGATGAGATTAGGCTATTATTTCGCTCATAAAGGTAGACAGCAATAATTCCAATTATGAAATAATGTAGTAAGAAGCCAAAGTTAAATTCTAACAGGCTTAATGCATAATAGAGACTGCTAGCTAAAGTACCAAAGATAATGCCGATTCTTTCTTTAAAGTAATTATAAATAATAATACGGTAGAATAGCTCAGTTGCTAAAGCAGGAATTATCGATAATAGACTTAGAATAATAAAGTAAAGGATACTACTTGTTAATTCATCTATTGAAGTAATTCTTACTAAAGGTTGAAATGTAGTATCAAAAGTAAGATGTTGATGTTGAAGATTAATAAGTAAGATCGTTAAAATTGGTAAAGGATAACTAACTTTAAGTCCTAATTTTAAATCTTTAGTATAATTATCTAAAGCAAGACCTATCTTGCTCAAAGAAAGATTATGTTTAAATAATAAAGTATATACCAGGTAGGTAATTATTAATAATTTAATAACTAATAAGAATGAATAGTAAAAGAAAGATTCAAATTCAGGTATATTTGGAAGATTATAATCTTTAGCTAAGGAGATAAGCAATGGTCCTAGATACCAAAGTAGTTGAAGCATTATTATCTCTTTAGTCTTCCAAGTATACTTCTTTTTTTTGCCTTTAATTAGTTTTTTGAGCTGTTTATTCTTCATATTAATCCCCTTATTTCTTTTTTATTAAATTCTAATTGAGAGAGGAAATATCCTGCAAGCGACTGGAAATAATTTGAAAATCATCCCTGGTTTAAGTGCTTGTATAAATAAAAGTGGTGTGTTATAATTATTTAAAACTAGAAATCGAAGTTAGAAGTGAGTAGTAAGGAGGTATTTTATTTGGGAGAGTTAAGAATAGAGCAGATTGCTGCTGATCTTAGGAAAGTTAATAAGGGCGAAGTATTGGTGGACAAAGTAACAAGAACTCTTTATAGTACTGATGCAAGTATCTATCAAATCGAACCTTTAGGAGTAGTCTTTCCAAAGGATAAAGAGGATGTAAAAGCAGTAATCAAATATGCTTATGAAAATAGTTTAGCTATCTTTCCTCGGGGTGCCGGTTCTGGTTTAGCCGGACAATCTTTGGGGGAAGGGATTATCTTGGATTTTACTAAGTATATGGACAAGATTGTTGAGGTTAATACTGATGAGTCATATGTTAAAATAGAACCAGGAATTACTTTGGGTGTTCTAAATAGAAGATTAGCAGAAGATAATAAATTCTTACCGCCGGACCCTTCTAGTGGTGAATATTGTACATTAGGAGGAATGTTGGGGAACAATGCTTCCGGAGGCCATTCAGTTAAATACGGTAGTACTATTGATTATGTCTTAGAACTAGAAGTGGTCTTAGCTAATGGTGAGGATATTAGAGTTGAGAATTTTAAATTGGATAGTCAAGAATATAAGGAAGCTTTACAACAGGAAGGATTAGCAGGAGAGATATATACGAAAGTCAGTCAATTGATTAAAGATAACCAAGAGTTAATTAAAGAACATACTCCTGATGCGAGGAAGAACTGCAGTGGGTATAGATTAGATGCAGTGGTTCAAGATGAAGACTTCAATTTGGCTAAATTACTTGTTGGTTCAGAAGGTACTTTGGCAGTAATTACTGAAGCTAAGTTGGAGATTGTTGAACGACCAGTAAAACAGGCTATTACTTTATTGTATTTTGATGACTTAGATAAGGCCGGTCGAGCTGTAGGCAAGATTTTGAATTTAGACCCTAGTGCAATTGAGATTATGAATTATGGATTTTTAGAGTTGGTGCGTAATAATCATCCCGATATTGATAAGCAACTACCGGATGATATTCAAACAGCTCTGTTAGTAGAAGTTGATGGAGATAATGATGATGAAATTGAAGAGGCAATTAATAGAATAGAAGAGTTAGTATGTCAAGAATTAGAATTAGCTTTTGGAATTGATACTGCTTATGATGAAGCAGAACAGAAGAAGTTATGGTCGATTAGAAAATCGGCAGTACCGATCTTAAATAAGATAAAAGGACCTAAGCGCATTACAGGTTTTGTAGAAGATGTAGCAGTTGATCCTTTTAAGTTACCAGATTATATTAGAGGTTTTAAAGAGATTGTAGATAGACACGGAGTGAAGGCTATTATATATGGCCATGCAGGTCATGGTAATACTCATCCCCGGCCTCTTTTAAATTTAAAAGAGGAAGAAGATATTAAGAAGATGGAGGCTATCGCTGAAGAGGTTTATGATTTAGTTAGTGAATTAAATGGGACTATTAGTGGCGAACATGGCGATGGCCTATTACGAGCTCAGTTTTTAAAGAGGATTTATGGGCCGATGTATGATCTCTTTAAGGATATAAAGGAGACTTTTGATCCTAAGAATATCTTAAATCCAGGTAAGATAATTAGTGATGATTCAGAATTAATGACTAAAAATTTAAGATATGGCAGTGAATATGAGATTACTGATGTAGAGTCTAAATTAAAATTTGCTGAAGGTGAGTATCAAGCAGAGGTAGAGAAATGTCATGGTTGTTCTAAGTGCCGATCTTTTGTAGGCACCGATATGTGTCCAATCTTTAAAGCATATGGCGATGAACGAATGGCTCCTAAATCTAAAGCTAATATTTTGCGGGCGATTATTTCAGGTAGATTAGATCCATCAGGTGAAACTGAAGAGCAGAATATTAAGGAAATCTTTGATCTCTGTCTTAATTGTAAGAACTGTCATTTAGAATGTCCTTCTCAAGTAAATATACCTAAATTAATGGTGGAAGCAAGAACTAAGCATTACGAACGAACTGGTCAACCATTAGTTAATAAGGTATTAGGTGCTAGTGGAGATATGGGCAGATTGGGAAGTATAACTCCGGCTATAACTAATAACTTTCTTACGATGAAACCATTTAGAGCAGTTATGGAGAAGGTGACTGGGCTTGCTAAGGAAAGAAATTTTCCTCAATTTGCTAATGAGACTTTTAATGCTTGGTTTAAGAAGAAGAAGTCTAAAAAAGGTAAAAAAGTAGCTTATTTTACTGGTTGTTCTACTAATTACTATAGCCCAGAGGTAGGCAAAAGTTTAGTTAAAGTATTAGAGAAGAATGGATACCAAGTTATATTGCCAGAGCAAAAGTGTTGTGGAATTCCAAAGATAAATTATGGAGATTTGGATTCGGCTAAGGATAATATAAATTATAATATTAATTCATTAGTTGAGGTTGTTAAAGAAGGATATGATATTATTACCGCTTGTCCTAGCTGTAGTCTAAGTATTAAAGATGAGTATTTAGATTTGATAGATACTCAAGAGGCTAAGTTAGTAGCAGAGAATACTTATCATATTAATGAGTATTTATTAACTTTAAGAGAAAAAGAGAAATTAGATCTTGACTTTAAAGATCAGCAGGGGAAGTATGCATATCATACTCCTTGTCATTTAAAGGCTCAACACTTACAAGGTTCTACGAAAGAAGTATTAAAGCTAGTTCCAGGAGTTACGGTAGAAGAGATAGATGCAGGCTGTTGTGGAATCGCAGGGACCTTTGGGTTTAAGAAGGATAATTATGAGCTTTCGATGAAGATAGGTAAGAATATTACTGATAAATTAAAGAAGATGGATTATGATCAGGTATTAACTGATTGTGATGCTTGTAAGATGCAGATCAAAGAAGGAATTGATGATGAAATTATTCATCCGATTCAGGTTTTAGCTGGGAGTTATTAATAAGAGACGTAATTTCAGGCTGAGGATAAGGTTGAGGAAGTTCAAATCCTTAAAAATTATATCAATAATAGTTAATTAAAAAACACGTATTAAGTTAACGCAGATGACTTTATGTTAAGAAGAGGAGGAGTTAAGTATGAGAAGTGATCAAGTAACTAAAGGAGTAGATAAGGCACCTCATCGTTCATTATTTAAAGCTATGGGGTACACTGATGAGGAGATAGAGAGACCGTTAATTGGAATTGCTAATGCTCAAAATGAGGTGATTCCTGGTCATGCTCATTTAGATAAGATTGCGCAAGCAGTGAAGACAGGGGTTAGGATGGCCGGAGGGACTCCAATTGAATTTGGAGGGATTGGAGTCTGTGATGGTATCGCTATGGGACATCAAGGAATGCATTATTCTTTAGCTAGTCGAGAAGTGATTGCTGATTCAGTAGAAATTATGGCACAAGCCCATGCTTTTGATGCGTTAGTTTTGATTCCTAATTGTGATAAGATAGTGCCGGGAATGTTGATGGCAGCAGCTAGATTAAATATTCCAACGGTAGTAGTAAGTGGTGGACCGATGTTAGCTGGACGCCATGAAGGAGAAAATATTGATTTGAAGACAGTCTTTGAAAGTGTGGCAGCAGTTCAGACTAATAATATGTCAGAAGATGAATTAGCAGCAGTTGAGGATAGTGCTTGTCCTGGTTGTGGTTCTTGTTCAGGAATGTTTACTGCTAACTCAATGAATTGTTTAACAGAAGTTTTGGGATTAGGTTTACCTGGCAACGGAACAATTCCAGCGGTAGATGCTAAAAGAATTAGATTAGCTAAGAAGGCTGGTATGCAGGTTATGGATCTATTAGAAAAGGATATTAAGCCATTAGATATTTTAACAGAGGAAACTTTTGAGAATGCTTTGGCTGTAGATATGGCGCTTGGTTGTTCTACTAATACGGCTTTACATTTACCAGCGATTGCTCATGAAGCAGGAGTTGAATTGGATTTAGAGCTGATTAATGAGGTTAGTGCTAAGGTACCTCATCTTTGTAGTTTAAGTCCTGCTGGTAGACATCACATTCAAGATTTGGACGAAGCTGGCGGTATTCCAGCAGTAATGAAAGTCTTAAGTAGCGAAGGGCTTCTTAATGAGGAATTGCTGACTATAACTGGCCAGAGTGTTGGAGATAATTTAGCAGAGGTAGAAGTATTAGATGAAGATGTAATTAGAAAGTTTGATACTGCGTATCATCAAACCGGTGGTCTAGCTGTATTAAAGGGTAACCTTGCCCCGGATGGAGGAGTAGTTAAGCAAGCAGCAGTAGCTGATGAAATGTTAGTTCATGAAGGTCCGGCTCGGGTCTTTACTTCTGAAGAAGAAACAGTAAGAGCGATTCATGCTGGTGAAGTTAAAGCAGGAGATGTAGTGATTATTAAGTACGAAGGACCTAAAGGTGGACCAGGAATGAGAGAAATGTTAACCCCAACTTCAGCAGTTGCTGGTGCAGGGTTAGATAAAGAGGTTGCTTTAATTACTGATGGGCGTTTTTCTGGTGCTACTCGTGGAGCATCTATTGGACACGTATCTCCAGAGGCTATGGAAGGTGGACCGATTGCTGTTGTTGAAGAAGGAGATATTATTGAAATAGATATTCCTAATAGAAAGTTAAATGTGAAATTAAATGAAGAAGAGATTGAAAGAAGGTTAGAAGAGTGGTCAGCACCAGAGCCAAAAATTAAGAGTGGTTATTTATCTCGATATGCAAAGCTAGTTACTTCAGCAAGTACAGGAGCGGTTTTTGAATAAAAAATGAAAAATCTCTTGACAAACAGATAAAATTTTCATATAATATGTTTTAAATCAATAATAAAGTTTAAAAGTAATGAAAGGAAATGAAGTAATTAATTGGATTACAGAGAATCGGAGGGGCTGAGAACCGATATCTAAATTAATTATTTCTCTCGTCCTAGAACTGTAGACCGAAAGGAGTCAATTCTTTTAAGAAAGCTCTTGACAAATTAGTGGAAATCGCTTATACTTGTTAATAAATAAATTATAAAAGTGATTATAAGCTTAAAGGCGTTGAAAGGGAGAGTAAATAGTTAATTCTATTTACAGCGAACTGGGATTGGTGAGAGCCAGGATAGAACGACCTATTGAACATCCCCCTAGAGCTGCAGACTGAAAGATAACTCCGAGTAAGTTGTGCCGGTTTAGCACCCGTTATTATGTGCTGGAGTATGGAACAGATTCTTTTTATGAATCTGTAAGTACTTACTAAGACTGCTATCGTGAGGTAGTAGTGAATCAGGGTGGTAACACGAGAAGTTTATAACCTCTTGTCCCGATTAATGTCTATAGCATTAGTCTGGATAAGAGGTTTTTTTGATTTAAGTAGTAAGCAAGTAGAGAGAAGAATTAGTAGAAGATTATTAGCAGAATTAAGAAGAAATTAGTATAAGATTTAGAATAGAATTATTAGTAAAAGATTGAGTAGCCAGTAGCCAAGGAGTATATTATTTAACTAAGGGTAGTTTATATT
>Ga0208550_10004_pt1 | contig 90757 bp, 79 predicted proteins | sample Wag4S2014_12_3_FD_187356 | JGI IMG/M metagenome (GOLD analysis project Ga0208550, IMG submission 187356) | Deep subsurface shale carbon reservoir microbial communities from Ohio, USA - Utica-2 Time Series 2014_12_3 (SPAdes) (version 2) ... | reverse complement strand
GTCATATTGCAATGCCTGAATATCAGAAACAGCTTAATCCAGAATTAACAGAACAAGAAATAATGCCTGCAACTCTGGCCCCAGAACTGTTAAATGATTTACTAAGAGACAAACTAGGTTTTAATGGACTAATCGTTACCGATGCTTCTCATATGTTAGGAATGACCGCTGCAATGCCGAGAAAAGACTATGTTCCTGGTGCTATTGCCGCCGGCTGTGACATGTTCCTATTTTTTAATGACAAAGAAGAAGATTTTCAGTTTATGCTGGACGGCTATAAAAATGATGTAATTACAGATCAAAGATTAAATGAGGCTTTAGAAAGAATTTTAGGGCTTAAAGCAGCAGTTAATCTTCATAAAAAAGCAGAGAAAAATGAATTAATGCCAGCTGAAGATATATTGGATATTATAGGTCAACCTGAGCACCATAAGATGGCGGCAGAAGCTGCTGATAAGGGTATAACCTTAGTCAAAGATAGTTTAGATCAACTGCCAATTACTCCAGGAACACATCCTCGAATCAAATTGTATTATTTATACGGGGAACTTGGTGGTATTTACAACAGCGACACATCTTCTAGAGATAGAATTATTACAGAGTTAGAAAAAGCAGGTTTTGAAGTTGATTTAAATGAAGGAAATGGCCGCGAAAAAGGTAAGATAATGGAATATCGTGATAAATATGATGCTGCCTTTGTTTTTGCTGATGTTAGAGGTTATGCACAGCAGAATAACTATAGGATTAAGTGGAAAGCACCAATGGCAGATGAAGTTCCCTGGTATGCTGCTGAAATTCCCACTGTTTTTGTTTCTTTAAATTATACAAATCATTATATTGATGTACCAATGGTTAAAACTTTTATCAATGCTCATGGAAATACAGGAGAAGTAATCAAACAGACAATAGAAAAAATTATGGGTAAATCCGAGTTTAAAGGTGCATACAATGAAAATGTCTGGTGTAATACCTGGGAAGCAAGAAGATAAAGAAGATTATTATTATCGGTTACCTGGATAATTTTTCCAAATACCCAATACCAATATCGATAAAAATGTTCCTTATTACATTAATATAGATAAAGTAACAGGCCTTACAATCTTTTAATTTGTAGGGTCTTTTACTTTTTAATTTATTAGTTTCAGTTATAATATCTTTAGATAGAGATAAATTAATATTGAAAATATATAGATTTTTAAAAAGTTTAATATTTAAAAGCAATTATTTAATAGAAGAGGAGTGGTCTTATGACAGGAAAGAGATTTCAACCGGCCAGAAAGAAAAAATTATTTACAGAAAAACGATTAAAAAGTTTAAAACCCGCTGAACTTCTTTCTGAATTATATTTAGAAGAGGGAGATATTTTTATAGATGTTGGAGCAGGTAATGGTTTTTTCTCACTACCAGGTGCTGAGATAGTTGGGGAATCAGGTAAAGTCTATTCTGTTGATGTAGAAATTGATATGCTTTTAGATTTAAAACATAGAGCTCAGCAGGCTGGTTTAGCAGATAGAATTGAGATAGTAAAAAGTGAAGATAATGATGCCAATCTACAGCAGTCAGCTGATTTTATGCTTTTTGCCTATCTTTTTCATGAGGTAGATGCAAAGGATATTTTCCTAGATAACTATTTTAGGTTTTTAAAAAAAGGTTCTCGAGTAGTATTTATTGAATGGGATCCAGATAAAGGAGAAGAGGGGCCTCCACTTCATCATCGAGTCAGGAGTGAGCAGTTGAAGGCAATGTTAGAGAAAAGGGATATTAAAAATATTGAAATTAAAAATATTGATTACAATTCCTATTTAATTAGTGGGATAAAAGTTTAAGTAATTCACTAGATTATCCAATTATCAGGAATTGTTGATTTTAAATTTAATACAAAAAAGTGCAGCCACCCTTATTTGCGGGGAGGAGCTGCACTTTTCTAATTTATACTAAAAAATCTCCATTTAAAACAATAACAGCATAAACAGTAGGTCCTACGTGACAGCCCAGAGTTGCACTGATGCGGCTGTTAAAAGTTTTTAGATTCAAGTTGTTGTCTTTTTTGATTTCTTCTAATAATTTATTTTTTGTGTCTGTAAGATCAGATTCGCGGTCTCCATGTGCAAATCCCAGCCAGATATTTTTGGCATCACCTATTTTTTCTTCAATTTCTTCAATGATTTTATCCTGAGCTCTATGTTGACCTCTAACCCTGGCAATTGGTTTTACTTTTCCGGTTTCAGTACTAATTGAAATTACAGGGTTAATACTGAAAATAGAACCTAAGAATGAACTGGCTTTGCCGATGCGCCCACCTTTTTCCATAAAAGTTAGGTCTTTAACAGTAAAATATAAATACAAATTATTCTTTGCTTTTTTAATAGTTTTTATTATATTATCCATTTTTTTATCTTTTTTAAGTAATTTAGCAGCCAGAGTAACTAACATTCCCAGACCCAGAGAAATAGTTGAAGAATCAAGAACAGTTATTTTTTCAGGTGCTATCTCGCGGGCTGCCAATTTTGCTGATTCAAAAGTACCACTTAAGGCATTAGAAACATGAATAGAAAGCAGCTGATCATATTTTTGCAGCATTTCTTTATATTTTTTCATAAAAAGAGCTGGTGCAGGTCTTGAGGTATGTGGTAATTCTTTATTCTGATCAAGTTTATTAAAGAAGCTTTCTGGATTAATATCAACTCCATCCTGAAATTCTGCTTTTCCAAAATGAACTGAGAGAGGGATAACTTCAATCTCATATTTTTCTAGCACTTTCTGATTTAAATCACAGGTGCTGTCAGTTATAATACCGATACTCATTTTTCTGCTCCTTTCTGTAATTAAAAAGTGAATTTCTGTAATTATAAAAATATTTAGGACTAAACTATAAAAATATTCCTTTAATTTATTTTAGCATCTAAAATTATATTTGTCCATTTTTATAAAGACTGGGGGATTTTCCCATTGTTTTTTTAAAAATTTTAGAGAAACTAAAAGGATCTTCATAGCCGACACTTTCTTTTAGATAATCTTCAGCTTTTAAGCCGGTAAAACCGATCCAGGAATACTGCCAGGGATTATCCTGGTCAGCCTGATAATAAGAGAGAAGATGAGGCCAGATTACAAATCCCTGACCTCTATTTAACTCAAATTTATTATTATCAACTTTAAAAATGCCTTTACCTCGATGAATATAGTGGATTAAAAAATAATCTCTAACTGCAGGTCCGTAACTGTGACTTCTGCCGCACTGCTGAGAACCACAGATATGAATTTCCATATCAGTTAGATGAAGTCGATCAATATTCAAATCCTGTTCACTGGCCATCATAACCCTCCCTGAACAAAATAATCAAAATTAAAAAACTAACATAAAGACATGTAATTTTGACATAAAACCAATTATATAAACATAGTACTATGGATATAATAAAATTACAAATTAAATTTAGAAGGAGAGATAATAATGGCTAAAATTACTTTTATGGGAGCAGGAAGCACTGTATTTGCAAAAAATGTACTGGGAGACTGTATCTTAACACCAGCTTTAAGAGAATCTGAGTTTGCCTTATATGATATTGACAAACAGCGTTTAAAAGATTCAGAAATGATGCTTAAAAATATCAACAGCAATCATGGAAATTATGCCGAAATAAAGGCCTATACAGACCGCAGAGCTGCTCTTAAAGACGCAGATTACGTAATCAATGCAATTCAGGTTGGCGGTTATGAACCTTCAACAGTAATTGACTTTGAAATCCCCAAAAAATATGGACTGCGGCAGACAATTGGTGATACACTGGGTATTGGTGGTTCGTTATGAGTTGATGAAGCGCTTTGGCTATTATATAACTGAATCAAGTGAACATAATGCAGAATATCATCCGTATTTTATTAAATCTAAGTATCCGGAGTTAATAGAAAAGTTTAATATTCCGCTTGATGAATACCCGCGGCGCTGTGAAAACCAGATTGAAGAGTGGGAGGAGATGAGGGATGAGCTGGTTAAAAATGAAGAATTAAAACACGAGCGGACTCACGAATATGCCTCTTATATTATGGAAGCTATGGAAACTGGTAAGCCATATAAAATTGGAGGTAATGTTCTAAATACCGGTCTTATTGAAAATTTACCGCAAAAAGCAGTAGTAGAGGTTCCATGTCTTGTTGATCGGAGTGGAATATCTCCCTGCCAGGTGGGAGAATTACCGGAACAGCTGGCTGCACTTAATAGAACAAATATAAATGTTCATTTAATGACAATTAAAGCAGCTTTAGAAAAAAAGAAAGAATATATTTATCAGGCAGCACTGCTGGATCCCCATACTGCTTCTGAATTGTCTATTGACGATACAATTAATTTATGTGATGATTTAATAGAGGCACATGGTGATTGGCTGCCTGAATACAAATAAAAATAAGTTGGGGCAGGTACCTACACTTCAGGCTGCTATTTTAGATAGTTTTGGCAGTAGTGGGATTAAAGTGGTTGGTTTTGCCCAGACCGCAGGAATGATTGGTTTAACTGTGCTTTCAAACTGGCTAGTTGGTTTTATTAATGATTTTATTGCTATTGAGGCCGGTTTTATCTTTTTGGTTATAATCTTAGTTGTGGCAATGCTAATTACATATTATTTGAAAATAATAACACAGCAGGATACAGCAGAGTATAAAATTTAACCAATAAAAAACACTGCTATTTTTATTTCAGCAGTGTTTTAATTTCTATTAAATTTTATTAAGCTGCAAAACCCTGATTAACATTTGTTTCTTGAGCAGAGTTTTGATAGGAACTTTCTCTTTTATTGATTAAATATTTATTTTCAAAAATAGAATCTTTATTTTTATTTGTTTCCTGAGAGCTTTCAGTTTCTTCACCTTCACCACTGATTTCTTTCTGGTTTAATTCTGCCTGAGCTTCCATTTTCATTCTGGCAGCCTTTGCAGCAATCTGTAAGTCAGCCCCAGATGGTTGTGCAGGAGCTGTTGCAGCTCGTTTTATCTGATCTGCTTTTTTGACGGTTTCCTCTGGTGCTTTTGCCGGTGAGGTTTCAATATCAACTGAACCTCCAACTGCATAACGTCTGTTATCCGGGCCAGTAGTATAACTATATGAGGCTGAGCCAGCGTACTGTCCACCTGCAGCTTGATGAGCCATCTCATGTGCTCTAACTTCTCGATCTCTACGTTTTAATTTCTCTATTTCTCGCTGTTCGGCTTTATTAAACTCATTTTCAGCCGGAGTTTCATTTTTGTTTTCATAATTTTTGTTTTGTCCTTCAGCAGAGCTGGAGGAGTTATCTACAGCATTATTAAAACTATTATTTTGATTACTTTTATCTTCAGAAGTATTTAATCCCAGGTCAATATCTTTTGTCTGAGAATTGCTGTTATTAATATTTGATTTAATTGCCCATCCTGGAACCGGCTGGCTGTTTAATGATGACAGTGCTAACATTTTGCTCACCTCTTTATTATCTTTTTCCTATTATACTATATTTATAATTTTCAAGCAAATAATATTAGAAAAAATTTCAAAATTAATTTTTTGGTAAAAATATTTAGCAATTGCTTTACTAAATAAAAAAATAGTGCTATAATTAACTTGGTTAATTTAATAAATTAACAAAGAAACGGAAGTGAGCAGATGGAAAAGGGTAGTTTTAAAAATATGAAAAAACAGAATCAAAAAAATATACTTACTTTAATTAAAAATGAAGAGGGGATTTCCCGGGCCCAGATAGCAGATAAACTCGATATTTCTCGAGCTACGGTTACCAATATAGTCAGAGAACTGATCAAGCTGAAACTGGTCAGGGAGTCTAAGATGGGTAAATCCAGAGGTGGCAGAAGACCAATGCTGCTTAAATTAAACTCTGAGGGTGCTTATGTAATTGGTATTGAATGGGGGATTGAAGCAGTAAAAGCTGTTTTGTTAGATTTTGAAGCAGAAATAATTGCAGAAGATCAAATTAGGACTGAAGAATATACTCTGGATGAATATAAAAATCATACTTTTTCTTTGATCCAAAAATATAAAGATCAACTTAAAGTCAGTAATAAAATAATTGGTATCGGGCTTGGTATTCATGGATTGGTTGATCCGGAAGCTGGTAAATCAATTTTTACTCCTCATTTTGACTGGGGTGAAGTTGATATCAAAAGTATTCTGGCTGAAAAATATGATTATCCAATTTTTATTGATAATGATGTCCGGATGATGGCTGCCGGAGAAATCTGGCAGGATAGAGAGGATTTCATCTTTATTAACACCGGTTCTGGTATTGGTGCTGCTCTAGTTTTTAAAGCTGAACTTCATTATGGAAATAATTATGCAGCTGGAGAATTTGGCCATATGAAAATTACTAATGATGGGCCAATGTGCCGCTGTGGTAAAAAAGGTTGTCTGGAGGCACTTTCCTCTAAGGAAAGTATTATTTCCCGCTATCAAAAACTTAAAGAGTTAAAAAGTGAGATAAATTTTGATCAGATAATGGAGAATTATCAAAAAGGAGAAAACGAAGCGTTAATTGTGATCAATGATGCTCTAAAATATTTTGGTCGTGCTATTTCTGATCTAGTAAATATTTTAAATCCAGAAGCAGTTATTATTGGTGGATTATTTGCTGAATACGAAGAAATGTTAATTACCCCCCTCTATCAAATTGTTAAGGAAGAATCACTGGCTCAGGCAGTTAAAGATTTAAAGATAATAACAGCATATTACAAGGAGTTTGCAGGCGCTGCTGGGGCAGCAGAAAAAGTTTTAAACAATTTTTTTGAACTAAAAATTTAAATTTATTTAAACTTAAAGGAGGCAGAATGATGAACATTTTGGTAACAGGAGGAGCAGGATATATTGGCAGTCATGTGCTCAAAGCACTGCTTAAAGAAGGACATCAGGTTGTTACCTTTGATAATTTACAAAAAGGGCACAAAAAAGCTATAATAGGAGGTAAATTTATTAAAGGAGATCTGGCAGATAAAGAACTTTTAAATCAGGTGATGGAAAAAAATCAGATTGAAGGTGTAATCCATCTGGCTGCAGACAGTCTGGTTGGAGAATCAATGGAGAACCCGGGTAAATATTATCGAAACAATTTTGCCAACGGGATTAATCTTTTAGAGGCTGTGGTCAAAAATGGGGTTAAAAACATTGTTTTTTCTTCTACCGCGGCTGTATATGGAGAACCGGATCAGATTCCCATTAAAGAAGATAATCAGACTGAGCCGACAAGTACCTATGGAGAAAGCAAGTTGTTTTTTGAAAAAGCATTGAAACGCTATGATGATATTTATGACTTAAAATATGTTTCTTTACGCTACTTTAATGCAGCAGGTGCAGATCCAGAGGGAGAGATTGGAGAGGCACATGATCCAGAAACACATTTAATTCCGATTGTACTGCAGACAGCTTTAGGTATCAGAGATAAGATTTATATTTTTGGCGATGATTATCCAACCTGTGACGGCAGCTGTATTAGAGATTATATACATGTTACTGATCTGGCAGCAGCTCATGTGCTGGCAGTAGAAGCACTGGCTGATGGTAAAGAAAGTTCAATTTATAATCTGGGGAATGGTGAAGGTTATTCTGTTAAAGAAGTTATTAATACAGTTAAAGAAGTTACAGGTCGTGATTTTGAGGTTGAAGTTTCCGAGAGAAGAGCAGGAGATCCTGCAGTATTAATTGCAAGTTCTGATAAAATTCAAAAAGAGTTGAACTGGCAGCCTCAATATCCAGAATTAGAAAAGATCATTTCAACTGCCTGGAAGTGGCATAAATCAGGTGGATTTGAGATTATTTATTAAGCAGGGGACTTCTAATCCCCAGGTTTTAAAAAAAGGAATATTTAATCTAAAAGCGAGAATGAGTTTTATTAGTCAAATTAAAATTTTAAAAGAGGTGTTGTAATTATGAATATACAGGAATTATGGGATGAGTTTGGAAAAACTTTTAGAGATTTTGACTTAGAAAATGGAGCTTATAAGGCTCCAGGACGGGTTAATTTAATCGGTGAACATACAGATTATAATGATGGTTTCGTGATGCCGATGGCGATTGAAAAAGAAATTACAATGCTTGCTCAATTAAGACCTGATAGAAAAATAAAATTTTATTCTCTCGATTATGATCAGATGGTAGAATATGATCTGGACAGCTTAGAATATGATGAAGAAAATATCTGGGCAAATTATATAATGGGAGTTATTGATGAAATTCAGAAATTGGAAAAGAGCCTGCAGGGATTTAATTTAATGTTTACCGGTAATATTCCTCAGGGGTCGGGATTAAGTTCTTCAGCTGCTCTGGAGGTAGTTACTGCTCTGGCAGTTACTGATCTGCATAAAATTAAAATTGACGGAATTGAAATGGCTCTGCTTGCCCAGAGAGCAGAAAATAATTTTGTTGGAGTTCAGTGTGGAATTATGGATCAGTATATTTCTCGGTTAGGTCAAAAAGACCACGCTCTGTTAATTGACTGCCGTACAAATGACTACGAGCTGGTACCTTTTGAAAATGAAAATTATCAAATTGTAATCTGTAATTCTAGAGTGGAAAGAGGTCTTGTAGATTCTAAATATAATGAGCGCCGAAGTGAATGTGATCAGGCTGTAGAGTTTTTTGCAGAAAAAGAAGATAGTAAAATCACTGCTTTAAGAGATCTTGATCTTGAAACAGTAGAAAAATATAAAGCTGAACTGGCAGAAAATGTTTACAAAAGAGCTCATCATGTAGTCAGTGAAAATAAAAGAGTTTTAGAAAGTCAAAAAGCCTTAGAAGCTGATGATCTGCAGAAATTTGGTAACTTGATGTATGCCTCCCATAAAAGTTTAAGTGAAGATTATGAGGTCAGCTGTGAAGAATTAGATATTTTAGTTAATTTAGCAGCAGAAACCGGTGTTGAGGGAGCCAGAATGACTGGAGCTGGTTTTGGAGGCTGTACGGTTAATTTAGTCAAAAAAGACAAGATAGATCAATTTATAGATATGATCAAGAAAAATTATAAAGAAAAAACAGGGATTGAAGCTGAGGTTTATGTCAGTAATCCTGGAGAAGGTGCCTGTAAGTTATGAAGTGAAACGGGGATGATGTTTAACCAGCATTATTCCTCAAATTGTTTTCAGAAAAAAGCAAATAAATAAAACTTTAAAAAGACTTGATTAATTAAATGAATTATGTTAATATTTTTATAAAGACAATTTAAATCGATTTAAAATTATTGTTTTATTTATGAAAGAGGTCTTTACATGATTAGATTAAAAGATGTTGCAGAAAAAGCAAATGTTTCTCCAGCAACTGCTTCTTTAGCTTTAAATGATAATGAACTTGTAAATGATAAGACAAAAGAACGGGTAAAAAAGATAGCTAAAGAACTAAACTATATACCTGATGCGAGAGCAAAGGCTTTAAAAACTAAAGAGACAAAGATAATAGGGCTTGTCATTCCAGAGATAGACAACCCATTTTTCTCTGAGATTGCCAAAGAAGTAAAAACTGTTGCCAAGAAAAATGGTTATAATATAATTTACTGTGGAGTAGAAAGCAAAGAAGATGAACTAGATTATATTACTCTTTTTAGAGGTATGCAGGTAGATGGTGCTATTTTTGCTTCTTCAGTCAGTAATTCAGACTCAAATATAGATTTAATTAAAGAACTTGCTGATAATTTTATTCCGGTAGTTTTTATTGATCGCCTTTTAGATGCCGGGAATAAAATCGATTCTGTCAACTCTGATCTAGAAAAAGCAGCTTTTATTGCAGTAGAACATCTGGTCAATTTAGGTCACCAAAAAATAGCTTTTGCCGGTAAGGAAAATGAATTTAGAATGACCGGTTATCTGGAAGCTTTAAAAAAATATAAATTGAATTATGATAATAAATATTTATTTAAAAATATTCTTTCCTTCGAAGATGGTTATAAATTAGGTAGAAAAATAGCAGGACAAAAACAAAAGGATAGACCAACAGCAATTATATCTCATAATGATGAAGTAGCGGTAGGGTTAATTCAGTCTCTGGTCAGTTCGGGAATCAGTGTTCCCGGGGAGATATCAATCTGTGGGATTGATAATATTCGCTTATCTCATTTTTATAATCCAGCTTTAACTACTGTTGATATTCCTAATATAAAAATGGCCAGAAAAGCCATTCAGTTATTACTTAAAAAAATTAAAGACGAAAAGAAGTCAAAAACAAAGCATATTAAGTTTGATGTTTCTTTAATTGAAAGAGAAACTACTCAAAAACTATTGTAATTCATTTATTTAAATAGATAATAAATTTTTAACTTAAATTTAAATCGATTTAAATATATTTAATTTTCATACTTTAAATCGATTTAAAGATAAATCTCTTTCCAAAATCTGTTCAATACAAGCAAAAGGGGGGATCTTTAGAAAAGGTTTAAATTTACTTAAAGCTTTATCATCAATCAAAATTATTAGGAGGAGTAAAATGAAGAAAAAATTAACTGTATTATTTTTAATGGTTTTAATGGTGGCTGGATTTACTACAATGACTTTTGCCCAGGAAGAGACAACAATCACAGTCTGGTGCTGGGATCCTAACTTTAATATTTATGCAATGGAAGAAGCAGCAGCAATTTATAAGAATATTAATCCCAATGTAAATATCGAAATTAAAGAGGTAGCCTGGGAAGATCTTCAAACTCAGCTAAGTACTTCTTTAAGTGCAAATCAGACTGAGAATTTACCTGATATTATTTTAATGCAGGATAATGCTCTGGCGAAAAATGTAAATAGTTTTCCGAATGCTTTTTATGATTTATCAGATAGCGGTATAGAATTTGATAACTTTGCTAACTTTAAGGTTGAATTAACCAAAGTAGATGGTAAAAATTATGCAGTACCTTTTGATAATGGGGCAGCAATTAATGCGATGAGAGTTGATATTTTAGAAGAAGCAGGTTATACCATTGATGATTTTACAAATATCACCTGGGAAGAGTTTATCGAAAAAGGTTCAGATGTTAAAGAAAAAACCGGCAAACCGCTTCTATCTGCGATAGCTGGACAATCTGACTTACTGATGATTATGATGCAGAGTACCGGCAACTGGTTCTTTGATCAGAATGGAGAGCCAAATATTGCTGATAATGAGCCTTTAAAAGAAATCATTCGAGTTTATCAAGAGCTGTTAGAAAAAGAAATTTTAGTTCAAGTCAATGACTGGAATCAGTATATTAGTACTTTTCAGAGTGGTACAGTTGCTGGAACTATGAACGGAGCCTGGATTATTGGTTCTATTGTTCCTGTAGAAGAACAGGCAGGTGACTGGAGAATTACTAATATTCCAAGGCTTGCAAATGTGGAAGGAGCAACAAATTATAGTAATCAGGGTGGATCCAGCTGGATGGTAATGGCTAACTCTGAAAATCCCGAAATTGCTGCAGATTTCTTAGATAAGACCTTTGCCGGCAGCAAAGAATTATATGAGACAATACTTCCTTCTTCAGGAGCTATAGCAACTTATTTACCTGCAGGTGACAGTGAAGTATATAATATGCCCCATCCATTCTTTGGCGGTCAGAAGATTTATACAGAAATAATTGATTATGCTGCCAGGGTACCGGAAGTAGATTATGGTATTTATAATTATGAGGCAAGAGATACTGTTAGTACTGCAATTACTCAAATAATGTCTGGACAGGATATTCAGAGTGCCTTAGATGAAGCACAGTCTACTTTAGAATTTCAGATGTGGTAAAATTGAATTAGAATATATAAGGGGAGGCTTTCCTCCCCTTATATAATTAAAGGAGGTTAGTATGATAAACTCAACTATTGAAAAATTCAAAGCCTATAAGCGTGGATTTTCAATTAATAAAAAACATAAAATTATCGGCTGGTTTTTTGTTATTCCAGGTGCTTTACTGATTTTTTCATTTTATTTTTATCCAATTGTTAGAGCTTTTCTGCTTTCTTTACAGGGAGGAGTTGGCAATAACTTAAGATATGCTGGACTTGCTAATTACAAAAGATTATTTGAAGATACTCTTTTTAAAAAATCACTGTTTAATGTATTTGTTTATTTAATTTTACAGGTCCCAATAATGCTAACCCTGGCCTTAATTTTAGCAGGGATCTTAAATGATAAAACTTTAAAATTTAGATCTTTTTTTAGAACAGCAATTTTTGTTCCCTGTGCAACCTCACTTGTCTCATATGCTATTATCTTTCGTTCTATGTTTGCACTGGATGGTTTTGTTAACACTATTCTGATCAATATGAATCTCCTGGGAGAACCAATAAACTGGCTTGGTGGGCCCTGGACTGCAAGATTGTTAATTGTAATTGGTTTGACCTGGCGCTGGACCGGTTATAATATGATATTTTATCTGGCAGGCTTACAGAATATTGATCCTGCCATTTACGAGGCAGCAAAAATAGATGGTGCCAGTGCTTTTGATCGGTTAACTAAAATTACAATTCCAATGCTGAAGCCAATTATTCTGCTGACAACAATTATGTCTACAAATGGTACTTTACAGATTTTTGATGAGACTAAGAACTTAACCAATGGTGGACCAGCAAATGCAACCATTTCTGTTTCTCAATATATTTATCGCTTATCATTTGAGTATGTCCCACGTTTTGGTTATGCAGCAGCTGTTGCATTTATAGTTTTTATTATTGTAGCAATTTTACCCTTTATCCAGATGAAGGTTGGTGATGAAAGATGAATAAGAAAAAATTATTTCGAGCAAGTAAGTATGGATTTTTAATTATCATTTCCTTTTTATCATTATTTCCACTGCTCTGGATGTTTATTGCAGCAACCAATAAAAGTGTTGATGTGCTGGCAGGGACTCTGATACCTGGAAAAAACTTAATTGAAAACTTTAAAGTATTAACAGTAAATACAAATCTTTATCGAGCAATGTGGAACTCATTTAAATATGCAGCAGTTACAACTCTTGCAAGTCTATTGATTTCATCTTTAGCAGGTTATGGTTTTGAGATTTATCATGATCGAGGCAAAGATATGTTGATGAAAATTTTATTACTTTCAATGATGGTTCCTTTTGCAGTTATTATGGTTCCTTTATATATGCTATTTGGAGATTTAGGGCTTTTAAATACTACAGCAGGTTTTGCATTACCTACAGTATCAACAGCCTTTTTGATCTTTTTATTTAGACAGAGCAGCCGCAACTTTCCCCACGAAGTAATTGAAGCTTCACGTCTTGATGGACTGACTGAGATTGGTATTTTCTTTAAAATGTTTATTCCAATAATGCGTTCTACCTATGCTGCAGCCGCAGTAATTACTTTTATGAATGCCTGGAATAATTATTTATGGCCTTTAATTATTATGCAGAAAGATAGTGCTAAGACTATGCCCCTTTTAATTTCAAATTTAACAGCTGGTTATACAACTGATTATGGTGTTTTAATGCTGGCTGTTGGAATCAGTATTTTACCAACTCTAATTTTATTTTTAGCTCTGCAGAAAAACTTTGCCGAAGGAGTTACAGGTTCAGCAAAATAATGATAAACTAACATATGTTATAATATTATATATCTACAAAAATAATTAAAACGTTACGATAATAATTATTAATATTTTTAAGGAAGAAAGGAAGAATAGAATGCAAAAATATGACTTATTCAATGGTAAAGTTAACAATATGCTGCATGGTGCAGACTATAATCCAGATCAGTGGCTGCATCGGCCGGATATTTTAGAAAAAGATATAAAATTAATGAAGAAAGCAAATTGTAATGTAATGAGTCTTGGTATTTTTGCCTGGTCCGCCCTTGAACCGGAAGAAGGTAATTTTCAGTTTGAGTGGCTTGATCAAATTATAGAAAATTTATACCAAAATGGAATAAATATTATGCTTGCTACTCCCAGTGGTGCCCGACCAGACTGGCTGGCAGCAAAATATCCTGAGGTATTGCGGGTTAATACTGACCGAACTAAAGATTTATTTGGAGAAAGGCATAATCACTGTTATACTTCTCCAGCTTATAGAGAAAAAATTAAAATAATCAACAGAAAACTGGCGGAAAGATATGGTGATCATCCAGCAGTAATTATGTGGCATATTTCCAATGAATATGGAGGAGAGTGTCATTGTGATCTCTGTCAGGCTGATTTTCGCAGCTGGCTGAAAGATAAATATGGTGATTTAGAAACTTTAAATCAAGCCTGGTGGTCAAATTTTTGGAGTCATACTTATTCAGATTGGGATAATATAGAGTCACCAGCACCACAGGGAATGCAGTCTAATCATGGTCTAGCTCTGGATTGGAAAAGATTTGTAAGCGAGCAGACTATTGATTTTTATAAAAGTGAGATTGAGCCATTAAGAGAGATAACACCAGAACTTCCCATTACCACTAACTTTATGTACAGATTCGATGGACTTGATTATTCAAAATTTGCGAAAGAAGTTGATGTAGTTTCCTGGGATTCATATCCCAGCTGGCACAGTGATCAAGAAAGCGACATTGAGAGGGCAGCAGATGTAGCTTTTATGCATGATTATTTTCGTTCATTAAAAGATGGTAAACCATTTTTATTGATGGAAAGTACTCCCAGTAAAACCAACTGGCAGCCGGTCGCTAAACTCAAAAGACCGGGAATGCATAGACTCTCTTCTCTGCAGGCAGTAGCACACGGTTCTGATTCTGTTCAGTATTTTCAGTGGCGGAAAAGCAGAGGTGGTTTTGAAAAATTCCACGGCTCTGTAGTTGACCATGTGGGTCATGAAGATACCCGTGTTTTTAATGATGTCAAAGCTCTGGGCAGTGATCTGCAAAAATTAGAAGAATTAACTGGTACCTCAGTTGAAGCTGAAGTGGCAGTTATTTTTGACACTGAAAATCGCTGGGCAATTAATGAAGCTTCAGGCCCACGGCAGAAAAAGAAAAATTATGTAGAGACCTGTGTTCAACATTATCAGACTTTTTGGGAAGAAGGAATATCGGCTGATGTAATTGACCAGAGTAAAGACTTTTCAAAATATAAAATTGTTGTAGCTCCAATGTTATATATGCTTAAGGATGGTACTTCAGAACGTCTAAAGAACTTTGTTAAAAATGGGGGTACTGTAGTTAGTACTTACTGGAGTGGAATTGTAAATGAAACTGATTTATGTTTTGAGGGTGGATTTCCCGGTCAGTTAAAAGATTTATTCGGAATCTGGGCAGAGGAACTGGATGTCTTATATGATGCTGATCAAAATACAGTTAGTTTTAAAAATAAAAATGGGTTAAAGTTAAGCGGTCAATATAAGGCTGAAATTTTCTGTGACTTAATTCATTTAGATGGTGCTGAATCACTGGCTGAATATGGAAGTGATTTTTATGCAAGCCGTTCTGCTTTAACTGTTAATAATTTTGGTCATGGAAGAGCATTCTATATTGCTTCTCGTAATGAGCAAAAATTTAAAAGAGATTTTTATCAAGCTTTAATTGAAGAGCTTGATTTAAATAGAGTTATAGAGATAGAATTTCCATCAGGTGTAACAGCTCAAAAGAGAAGTGCTGGAGAAAAAGATTATATTTTTCTGATGAATTTTAATAATCAGGTGGTTGAAATTAAGCTGAATAAAAAGTATTATTCATTATTAAAAGAGAAAGATATTACAGGAAAGTTAAGACTTGAAAATTATGGAGTTGAGGTTTTAAAAAGTTAATAGGTATGTATAAATAAAGCGCCTACATTATTGAGGCGCTTTATTTGTATATTATTCGTTTTTATATAATTTTAACTCCAGCTGTTTCAAACTTATCAATTTCTCTAATATCGGCGTCATTGTCTGTTATTATTTTGCTGATTTGATCGAATTCTACAAATTTTGCCAGCCCAACATTATTTAATTTACAGTGATCAGCAATTATTATGATTTCTTTAGCCTGTTTGATCATATTTTCCTTAACTTCAATCTCCAATTCATTCGAATCTGTAGCTCCATGTTGAATAGATATTCCCTTACAGGAAGCAAAAATTTTATCAGCAAAATATTTTTTTACAGTTTCATTAGCTAAAGGTCCTACAAAAGAAAAAGAATTCGCTCTCAGGGTTCCCCCTGTCGAAATAACTGTGATATTATCTTCATCAATTAGTTCTAACATTATTTTTATTGAGTTAGTAATTACAGTTAAATTGTTATATGAGCTTAATTCTCTAGCAAGATACATTGCTGTAGTACTTGCGTCAAGAAATATAGTTTCTCCTTCCTCAATCAAATTCAGTGCTTTTTTGGCAATTTCCATTTTGTATTTTTTGAGCCTATTTTCTCTGACATTAAAACTCAATTCTGCCTTGCTGTTATTTTCAACTGCAACAGCTCCACCATGAGTTCTTGATAACTGGTTTTTTTGATCTAAAACATCAAGGTCACGTCTTATTGTTTCTTCTGTTACATCTAATTCTTCACTTAAATCAGAAACATGAACAGTCCCTTCAATATTAATTTTTTCAATAATTTTTTGGCGTCTTTCCTCAGCTAACATAAAATCACTTCCTTATTTATATTATAAATCTTTATTATAAGCTTTTAAGAAAATTATTATCTATATTTGATAATAAACTACTGCCAATATATTTGCCGTATTCTCGTACTATATCTTTGGCCTCTTTTAAAGCAGCTTCTAAAACATCAATTTTTCCAGCAAAAATTAAAGTTAGTCGACCAGAACCCATTTTTCTGCAGTCCACAATTTCTACCGGATAATTTTCGAGCAGCTCATCTGCTGCGGTAATTAGAGCAGTTAAACCTCTTGAATCAATAAAAGCCAGAGAATCATAATTCTTAGATTCAAAACTCGTTTTTTTAGAAACCCCAATTCTATTACTTGTATTAAAAAATAAATTAATAATATCTTCTTCAGGACTTGTAATAACACTGGCAGCAATCAATCGAGAAACACCTGCCTTAATAATATTATTTGAGGGGATTTGATTACAAATATGATTAATAGTGTTTACAGCAAGTTCCTCGCCATTAATACAGGAACTGTGCTGACCAGCAAATACAGCAGTATTATAAGCTGAACCATATCTTTTATATGTAATAAATTTGAGATTTGTTCCTTTAAGTATTTCATCTACAGCAGAGACCAGAGGGGTAAAACTCCTACATTCGATTACTAAATAATTATTTTTCATTTATATCCCTTCTTTAGTTAAATAAGCAGTTGTTAATTTCGGATTACTCAAAACAGTAGAAGCTGGTATTTCACAAAAAGCTTTTGCAGTATTAAGCGCAATTTTTTTTGCAGCTATTAAAGCATCATTACTGCCTGTAAATTTAAGACATAAAATTAAGCCAGGGGTACCAGTCCCACCTTTAGATTTTTCTACAGCTAATAATTTTACATTTGTAGATTTCAAAACCTGATCTGCAATTTTCATAGCTGCAGAAAAAGTGAAAACTTCAATTAATGCAGCAGGAGAATTAATTAAGTTATTATTTTTTTTCGAGATTTCACTTTTTTTATTTAAAATTAAATTTTCTAGTTCTTTGCTTAAGTTATTTATAGAAATGGCACCTAAAACCTGATTTGTTTTTTCGGCTTCTTCTCTGCCAATGTTAAGTGCATAATCAATTTCAGCATTATTTCCTTTAATTATAATTGAAGAAAGTCCAGCTCCCAGATTATTTCTGGCTGCTGCAAATTCTACATTGGAATGTTTTAAAATTTTATTAAGACCGGAATAGCTTGCAGCTCTTCCTTTACATTCAAGAATTCCATAATTATTTCCCATAAATGGCCGCACCTCAATCTCTACATTATTATAATATAAAATTTTGTTGCTTTAATTTTAACATAATTATTGAAATGAATCAATATATTTCGATCACATAAAATAAATAAACACAAATAAAAAAATAAAAAACCAAAAAAAGATTGAAATAAACTAAAAAATAGGTTATAATAAATTTGTAAATTGATATAAAAATAAAAACAATTAAAGAAATGGAGGCTTAAAAATGCAAAATGAATTTCAATTAAAAAAAGATATCTGCGAAATTGGTAGAAGAATTTATCAAAATGGATTTGTGGCTGCCAATGACGGCAACATATCTATTAGAATTGGCGAAAATGAAATTCTTGCAACTCCTACCGGAGTAAGTAAGGGTTTTATGACTCCAGATATGATTGTTAAAACAGATATGGATGGTAATGTGATTTCTGGAAAATTAAAGCCATCATCTGAGTTAAAAATGCATATTGATGTTTATAAGCAAAGAGATGATGTTAAATCAGTAGTACATGCTCATCCACCAACAGCTACCGGTTATGCTGTAGCAGGAATACCTTTAAATGATATGATAATGCCTGAGGTGATTATAAGTCTGGGTACAGTGCCAATTGCCAAATATGGAACTCCTTCTACCATGGAGATCCCGGAAAATGTACGTAAATATTTAGATTGTTATGATGGGGTATTGTTGGAAAATCATGGGGCTCTAACTGTTGGCACAGATGTAACAAATGCCTATTTTAAAATGGAAACAATAGAATTAACTGCTAAAATTAATTTAACAGCAAGACAATTAGGGGGAATTAAAGAAATTTCTCCGGAAAATGTAGATCGACTTTATGAAATTAGAGATAAATTAGGTGTTCAGGGCAAACATCCTGCAACCTGTAAAGTCGATTTAAGCCAGACAGAAAATGATTCTAATGACTCAGGTGAGATTTCCGAAGCTGAATTAGGAGAACTTGTCAGTGAAATTACTAAAAAGGTGATATCTGAACTTGAATAATAATTTAATTAAGGAGGTCTTATGATGGCCAATCAATCAGTTGGGTTAATTGAAGTTAGAGGTTTAGTTACAGCTGTCCATGTCGTTGATGCAATGGTCAAGGCCGCCGGCGTCAAGCATCTTTCTACCAGGAAAGATCTTGGGGGCGGCCTGGTTACTGTTGTAGTTGAAGGTGATGTTGGATCAGTGAGAGCAGCTTTGGAGGCTGGAAGAAATTCTATTAGTGGTCGTGCTGAAGTTTTCTGTTCTGAGATTATTCCAAGGCCCCATCCCGGTTTAAACAAATATCTAAAATAAGAGGTGAAAATTAATGGCAAGAGAAGCAGTTGGTTTTATAGAAGTTTATGGTTATAGTCCAGCAATTCTTGCAGCTGATACAGCATTAAAAACAGCAGATGTTGATCTGACTGCAATAGAAACAACCAGAGGTAAGGCAGGTTCTCCCGGACTTGTAGTTCTTGTTAAACTGAGAGGTAGTGTCGATGCTGTAAAAGCAGCAGTTGAGGCAGGTGCAGAAAAAGCTGCAAATTATACTGAAGTAATTGCCTCAAATGTAATTGCTCGACCAGATTCTTCTTTAGCTAGTGTGGTGGATTACAGTAATGTCAAATAATAAAAGCCGAGCAAGAAAATCTGAGCTTAAAAAACATTCTTCTGATGTAAAAGAAAACGGTAAAGCTGAGAATTTAAAAGAAATTAAAAAAACAGAAAATAATGAAAACGGAAAAAAAGATAAAATTTCAAACAAAAATTTATCAAATCAAAAAGAAAAACAGGAGGTAAAGAGAATGAGTAAACAAGCATTAGGTTTAGTAGAATGTAGAGGTTTGACTGCAGCAACTGAGGCTGCTGACGCAATGATTAAGGCAGCAAATATCGAATTGGTTGGAACTGAAAAAATTGGTTCCGGGCTTGTCTGTGTAATGATTAGAGGTGATGTTGGAGCGGTTAAGGCAGCAACTGAGGTTGGTGGAGAGGCTGTTTCCAGGCTAGGAGAACTGGTTGCAGTTCATGTAATCCCTAGACCACATGATGAGCTAGAAAATATTCTACCTAAGTCAAAATAGTTAAGATACAGAAAGGAGATTGATAAAATGGGTAATTCTCTTGGATTAATTGAAACAATTGGACTATCAGGCGCAGTTGCAGCGGCAGATCAAATGTTGAAATCTGCTAATGTAAGCCTGGTGGGAGAATATATTTATTCAGGTTCAGGTTTGATTACTGTAATGGTACAGGGAGAAATTGGTGCAGTGCGGGCTGCTGTAGAAGCTGGTGAGCAGGCAGCAGGTAAATTAACAACTATTAAATCTGTACACGTTATCCCCAGACCACATGCAGATACTGAAAGAGTTTTTTTGAATCAAAAGAATGAGTCTAATTAAGGAGGTATATAAATGGCCGGTTTATCACTTGGTATGATAGAAACTAAAGGTTTTGTTGGAGCTGTAGAAGCTGCTGACACTATGGTAAAAGCAGCTAATGTAGAATTAGTGGGTTATGAACAGATAGGATCAGGTTATGTTACAGTTATTGTTCGAGGAGATGTAGGAGCTGTCAAAGCTGCTGTTGATGCTGGTGTTGATGCTGTAAATAGAGTCGGAGAATTAATAGATTCTGATGTTATAGCCAGACCTGATTCTGGTATTGAAGATATACTTCCTAAAGCTAAATAAATTTTTCAACGGGAGGGTAAAAAGTGGATAAAAACAAATTAGTTAAGATGGTAACAAACCAAGTTTTGGATTCTTTAAATACAAAAACTGATTCGAGACAGGATTATGATTCAAATAAATATAATATTCCTATTGGTATTTCTGTCAGGCATCTCCATATTACACAGGCTGATTTAGAAAAATTGTATGGGTCTGGTTATAAATTAAGCAAAAAAAAGGACCTTGCTCAGCCTGGAGAATTTGCCTCAAATGAGGTAGTAACTCTGGTTGGCCCTCGTTTGAAAAGCATAGAAAATGTCAGAATTTTAGGACCTGTTAGAGATCATACTCAAGTAGAAGTTTCTCAAACAGATGCTATTACTTTAGGTATTAAGCCACCTGTACGAAGATCTGGTATTATTAAAGGTTCTGAATCTTTAACACTTATTGGACCTGAAGGAGCAATTACTTTAGATGAAGGTGTAATTAGAGCAAATAGACATATACATCTACCTCCAGCTGAAGCAGACAAAATGGATGTTAAAAATGATGAAATAGTAAGTGTTGAAATCCCAGGGACAAAAAGTGTTGTTTTGAGAAATGTACAGGTTAGAGTCAAAGAAGGCTGGGTCCTACAAATGCATTTAGATACAGATGATGCCAATGCTGCAGATGTTCAGTGCGGCTTAAAAGCCCGAATCATTAAGGAGTGAAACTAAATGCGAATAATGGAAGTAGTTGGAAATTTAACCGCAACAAGAAAAAATGAAAATTTAATTGGATCAAAGTTTATGATTTTAAAACCATATAAAGATAAATCAGAATCTAAACTAATTGTAGCAGTTGATTTAATGGGAGCTGGAATTGGGGAGAAAGTTCTGGTTGTTACAGGAAGTTCAGCTAGAAAAGCAGTCGACAAAGATGATGTTGCTGTTGATGCAGCTATTGTAGGTATAGTAGATAATATGGATATTAGGGAGTGATTGTAGATGGCAGTTGATGAGAACAAAATTGCTTCAATTGTTAAAAGTGTCTTAGAAAATATGGAAAAAGAATCTTTGAGCAGTAAGACTGATAAAAATATTCCTAAAGACGGGAAAAGAGGAATTTTTTCTGAATTAGAATCTGCAGTTTCTGCAGCTGTAAAGGCTCAGAAAGAATATAAAGTAGTAAGTAAAGAAAAAAGAAGAGAATTAATTGAAGCTGTAAGAAATATTAGTGTGGATAATGCTGAGAGACTTGGGAGAATGGCTGTGGATATAACAGGTCTCGGCCGCTGGCAGGATAAAAAAGATAAAATTATTAATTCTGCTACCTTAACTCCCGGGCTTGAAGATATAAAGACTGAAGTTCTTGATGGTGATCAAGGTGTAACACTAATTGAAAAGGTTCCAGTTGGTTTTGTTATTTTAATTGCACCAACAACACATCCGATTGCACAAATTGTTAATCATGTAATTTGTATGCTGGCTGCTGGGAACTCTACTTTTATTTGTCCGCATCCCAGGGCGCAGGAGGTTACCAGAGAAATTATAAGATTGATTAATGATGCTATTGAAGAAGCTGGTGGACCTAAAAATCTTGTTGTTGCACTAGATAGAGTAAGTCTAGAAATAGTTGAAACTGTAATTAAACATCCAAAGACAGATATGATAATGGCTGCTGGTGGGCCTGATGTAGTTGAGATGGCACTTACAAGCGGCAAAAAAGCTATTGCAGCTGGACCGGGAAATCCTCCTGCTTTAGTTGATGAAACAGCTAATATTGCAAAAGCAGCTGAAGATATTGTTAATGGAGCAGTTTTTGATAATAATATTTTATGTATTGCTGAAAAAGAAATATTTGCTGTTAATTCAATCGCTGATCAGCTATTAAAGGAATTAGAAAAAAATAACTTTTATATTTTAAAAGGTGAAGAAATAAATAAAGTTACAGATCTTGTTGTAAAGGATAAAGAACATGCAAATCCAGATTATGTAGGTAAAGATGCAGAATTGATTTTAAATGACGCGGGAATAAATGTTACAGGAGAAATTAGAGGAGCGGTTATGGATGTTAGTTTTGATCATCCATTAGTAATGATTGAACAGATGCTGCCAGTATTACCATTAGTGAGGGTCAATAATTATGCTGAAGGACTTGATAAATCTCTGAAAGCTGAACAGCATTTTGGCCATACAGCTATGTTTCATTCAAATAATTTAGACCGAATTGCTGAATTTTCTAGAAAAATGGAAGTCACTATTTCAGTAATTAATGGTCCATCTTATGCTGGTTTAGATGTAGAAGGAGACAGCAATTATACTCATTCAATTGCCGAACCTACTTTTGAAGGTATCTGTACTCCCGAAAATTATACCAGAGAAATCAGAACATCTATCTGTGGAGGTATTCAATTTTCATATTAAATCTATAAAGTATCATTGGAGGTGAGCAAATGGCAGCAGCAAAAATGATTGACTTAATAAGAAAAGCAGGCGTTGTTGGAGCAGGTGGTGCCGGTTTTCCGACTCATGTTAAATTGGATGCAGAAGTAGATACTATCATTGCCAATGGTGCTGAATGTGAGCCTATGTTAGAGGTTGATCAGCAGCTGATGAAACATAAAAGCAAAGAATTTATTATAGCTCTAGAAGAATCCAGAAAATTACTTTCTGCAGAGAGAGCTGTGATTGCCTTAAAATCTAAATATAAAGAAGCAATTACCAGTATAAAAAAAATTATTGAGGATTATGATCAGATTGAAATTTTTGAGATGGGAAATTTTTATCCCGCAGGTGATGAACAGCAAATTGTTTATGAGGTAACAGGTAAAATTATTCCTGAGGGTGGTATTCCCCTGATGGTCAATACTGTTGTAATTAACATTGAAACACTTTTAAATGTTTATCAAGCATTAAATAGTATTAGTTTAACTCAAAAATATCTAACTGTTAACGGAGAAGTTAATAATCCGCAGACATTAAAAGTACCTCTTGGTACTCCCCTTAAAAAAATAATCGAATTAGCAGGGGGAGCTAAAGTTAGTGACTATAAATTAATTGATGGGGGCCCCATGATGGGAAAACTTGTCAGTGAAGATGATTCTGTAACAAAAACAACCAAAGGGATATTGGTTTTGCCAGCAGATCATAAACTTATTATTGATCGAAGTGTACCAATTGAAAATGATATTAGACGCTCAATAGCAGTATGTTGTCAGTGTCGAGCCTGTACTGATGTCTGTCCCCGCAATTTACTTGGACATTCTCTAGAACCCCATATGGTAATGAGAGGTGTAGCTTATGGAATAGATACTGATCAAGACATTTTTACTCAGGCTGATCTCTGCTGTGAATGTGGTGCCTGTGATACCTGGGGTTGTCCTATGGGATTACATCCAAGAAGAATTATTATTGAGGTAAAAAAACAGCTTGCTAAAAATGGCTATAAAAGAGAGAATAATCAGGAAGTGGAGGCAGTACATTCAATGTATGAAATCCGTAAAATTCCTGTAGAAAGATTAGTTTCCAGATTGGGGATTAGAGAGTATAAAAGTCATTTACCATTTTCTGAGAAAGAGATTAATGTTGACAAAATAGAGCTTCCATTACAGCAGCATATAGGGGCTCCAGCTGAATCAGTAGTTCAATTGGGAGATTCTGTAATTGCCGGAGATTTAATAGCGAAAATTAAAACTGATTCGTTAGGTGCTAATTTACATGCAGCAATTGATGGAACGATTAAACTACTCGGAGAAAGTATAGTTATTGAGAGGTGAAAATATGAAAAGAGCTCTAGGATTACTTGAATTCAATAGTATTGCTGCCGGAATAGAAATAGCAGATTTAGCTGTTAAATCTTCTCAGATAAAATTAATTCAGGCTCAACCGGTATGTCCTGGTAAATATGTGGCAATGTTTGATGGTGATGCTGCTTCAGTAAAAAGTGCTGTGGAAACAGCCAGAGAGCAGAGCAAAGAATTTTTTGTAGACAGCTTTATTCTTGCCAATGTACATCCGGACGTAATTCCAGCTTTAACAGGAGCAACTAAAATTGGGGAAGTTAAAGCACTGGGAGTAATAGAAACTTTTTCTGCTGCTTCAGCCATTGTTGCGGCAGATCTGGCGGCAAAAACTGCTCAAATTAAACTTTTAGAAATTAGAACAGCGATGGGCATGGGCGGGAAAGCAGTATTAACATTTGCAGGAGATGTAGCTTCTGTAGAAATGTCACTAGAAGCAGCTGCCAAAAATGTGGCTGATAAAGGAATGCTGGTTAAAAAGACATTTATCCCGTCTTTACATAAAGATTTACAGGATAAATTATTATAGGAGTGATTTTAGTATGAAAATCTTTGTTTTAAATAGCGGCGGTTCCTCAGTAAAGTTTAAGATTTTAGAAATGCCAGCAGAAGAAGAAATTGCTTCTGGGAAGGTAGAGAAATTAGGAAGTTCTGATGCTATTTTTCATTTAAATTATAATAATAATAAACTTAAAGAAATACAGGAAATTAAAAATCATGGGGAAGCAATAAATTTAATTTTAGAAACTTTAATAAAACCTGAAATTGAGATTTTGAATGATTATGAAGAAATTGATGTAGTGGGACACCGAGTAGTTCATGCAGGTGAAAATTTTACTGGTTCTGTAATGATTGATCAGGAGGTCATCGATACTATTAGAGATAGTTTTGATCTGGCACCATTACATAATCCGCCTAATTTAAAAGGTATTGAAATATTTAAAGAAATTTTGCCGGGAACACCAATGGTTGCTGTTTTTGATAACGCTTTTCATGCAGAAATACCAGATTATGTCCGCACTTATGCCATACCATATAAATATTATGAAAAACACGCTGTGCGCAGATATGGTTTTCATGGAATCACCTTTAATTATATGACTGACAGAGCAGCTGAAATTCTGGAAAGAGACAAAAATGAACTAAAATTATTTTCTTTAATGCTGGGAAGCGGCTGTACGGCCAATGCTTTTAAAAATGGTAAATCATTTGAGGTGAGCACAGGTTTTACTCCTCTGGAAGGTCTTGTCCAGTCAACCCGCTCAGGAGATATTGATCCAGCAGCAGTCCTTTATTTGATGCGCAAGGAAAATATCTCAATAGATGAGATGGATAGAATTTTAAACTCAGAAAGCGGCTGGAAGGGGATTTCTGGAATTAGCAATGACTTCAGAAAAATAGTGGAAGCCTATCAGCAGGGTAATGAAATGGCAGAATTAGCTATCAATACTGCTGTCCACAGAGCCCAAAAATATTTAGGAGCTTATACAGCTGTAATGGGCGGACTTGATGCAGTAGTCTTTGCCGGTGGTGTTGGTGAAAATTCTGTTTTATTGAGAGAAAAAATATGTAGTGATTTAGAACACTTAAATATTAAATTAGATAAAAAGCTTAATCAAAATCTTGAGGGTGAGGGTATTATATCTGCAGCTGACTCCAGAGTTAAAATTGTAGTAGTTAATACAGATGAAGAAGTAGTAATTGCAAGAGAAAGTTACAATAAGGTGGTGTGATAATGACTGTTAGTAAAAAAGTACTGGCCTGTGATTTAGGTGCATCCAGCGGCAGAGCAGTATTAGGTAGTTTTGATGGTAAAAAGTTAGATCTAGAAGTTTTGCATAAATTCTCTAATGGCGGAACATATTTAAATAATGATTTTCACTGGGATACTCTAAAACAATTTAATGAAATAAAAAAGGGTATTAAAAAGGCAGTCAAGAAAACTTCTAATAATCTTGATTCAGTGGGGATTGATACCTGGGGAGTTGACTATGGTCTATTAGATAAAAATGGAACCTTAATGTCAGTACCATTTCACTATCGAGATGATCGAACTGAGGGGATTATGGAAGAAGTTTTTACGAAATTATCTCGCGAAGAAATTTATCAGGAGACTGGGATCCAATTTATGGAACTAAATACTATTTTTCAGTTATATGCTGAGTTGAAAAATCGTTCCTGGATATTAGATAATGCAGCTGATTTATTATTTACCCCTGATTTATTAAATTATTTTTTAACTGGTAAAAAATATAATGAATATACAATAGCTTCTACTTCACAACTTTTTAATCCGAATACAAATAATTGGTCAGACAAAATCTATGATAATCTTGATTTTCCCGGATCAATAATGCAGGAAATAATCCATCCTGCCGAAAAAATTGGAGATATCTTAGAAAAAGTTAAAAAAGAATGTGGAATTGAGGGTGAATTACCAGTTATAGCAGTAGGTAGTCATGATACTGCGTCTGCGGTAGCTGCAGCTCCACTTCAGAATAAAAATAGTGCTTATTTATCCAGTGGAACCTGGTCTTTACTGGGAATGGAGCTGGAAAAACCAGTTATTAATGAGCAGAGTCTTAAAGAAAATTTTACTAATGAACTGGGAGTAGAAAAGACTGTTAGATTTTTAAAGAACATAACAGGTTTATGGCTAATCCAGGAATGTAAAAGAATCTGGAATAGAGATGGTTTAAATCTATCTTATTCTGATATTACTAAAGCAGCTGAAGCAGCTGAGCCATTTAAGTATTCTCTTGATCCAGATCATCATAGTTTTGTTAATCCAGATAATATGCCAGAAGCAATTAAAAATTACTGCCGAGAAACTGGTCAAGAAATGCCAGAAGAACCTGGGGAAATGGCACGCGGTATCTATGAAAGTCTGGCTGTTAATTATAAAGAAGTAATAGAAAAGTTAGAAAGTTTAACTGATCGAAAAATTGAAACACTACATATGGTGGGGGGAGGAATTCAGGCGGAAATTTTATGTCAGTATACTGCCAATATAAGTAAAAAAAGAGTTGTAACCGGCCCAATTGAAGCAACAGCAATTGGCAATATTTTAACTCAACTGATGGCTTTAGGTGAAATAGATAATTTGAGTCAGGGTAGAGAAATTGTCCGTAATTCTGTAGAATTAAAGGAATACTTACCAGAATAAATTGAACTGCAGCTAAAATTTTTGAAAAAATAATTTAATTTAGAGGTGATGTTAAATGTTTGATGAAAAATATGTTAAAGATGCCTATAAAATGGCCAGAGACCTTTATGCTCAGTGGGGAGTAGATGTAGAAGAAGCAATGGAGAGACTGGCACAGATATCTATTTCTATGCACTGCTGGCAGGGAGATGATGTTAAGGGTTTTGAAGATCCAGAAGGAGAATTGACCGGTGGAATTCAGGCAACAGGAAATTATCCTGGTCGAGCCAGAACCCCGGAAGAACTGCGCAGTGATTTAGACAAAGCGTTTTCTTTAATTCCCGGTCAGCATAAACTTAATTTACATGCTATTTATCTGGATAATGAAGGTGAATTTGTTGATAGAGATCAGATTGAACCAAAACATTTTAAAAATTGGGTAGATTGGGCTAAAAAACAGGAAATAGGGCTTGATTTTAATCCGACACTATTTTCTCACGCAAAAGCAGATGATGGTTTTACTCTAACTCATCCAGATAAAGAAATTAGAGATTTCTGGATTGAACACTGTAAGCGTTCTCGTAAAATTGGAGAATATTTTGGTAAAGAATTAGGACAGCCAGCTGTAACCAATATCTGGATTCCAGATGGTTATAAGGATATTCCAATAGATAGATTTGGTCCCCGCAAGCGTTTAAAAGAAGCGCTGGATGAAATAACAGCTGAAAAAATTGATCCTAAATATAATTTAGATGCTGTAGAGAGTAAATTATTTGGAATTGGTTCGGAAAGTTATGTAGCCGGTTCACATGAATTTTATATGGGCTATGCGATGCAGAATGACGCTTTACTCTGTATGGATGCAGGTCACTATCATCCTACAGAAGTGGTTTCTAATAAAATTTCTGCTGTAATGCCCTTTTTAGATGAGATCTTATTACATGTCAGTCGTCCTGTAAGATGGGATAGTGATCATGTTATTATTCTGGATGATGAACTGCAGGCAATTGCAGAAGAAATTATTCGTCCAGGCTTTGAAGATAGGATTCATATTGGTCTAGATTTCTTTGATGCCAGTATTAATAGAGTTGCAGCCTGAGTGATTGGAACCAGAAATATGCTTAAGGCTTTATTAAAAGCAATACTTGAACCAACCGAAAAATTAAAAGAAATGGAACTTGATGGTGATTATACAAGCAGATTAGCTTTAACTGAAGAGTTTAAAACTTACCCCTGGCAGGCTGTCTGGAATTATTACTGTTATAAAAATGATATTCCTGTAAGTAATGACTTTCTGGATGAAATCTGGAAGTATGAAGAAGAAGTTTTAAGTGGAAGAAATTAATTCAATAAGTTTTTTAAAATACAAACAGGCTTCTTAATTGAAGAATTATGAAGCCTGCACTTAAAATTATAGATTTCTGAATATTAATAAAAAATGAATTTAAAATTATTTTTATAATATTTGTTATTAGTAGAGCAAAAGTTACAAGTCTGAAGGAGGAGATTTTAATGCAGAGAGTTGGGTTTAAATTATTTCTTAAAGATGATGCAGCAGTTGAAGAATATAAAAAACGGCATGATGAAATCTGGCCTGAAATGCTGGAGCTGCTCGATAAAGCTGGGATCAAAAACTATTCTATCTGGAATTCTGGCAGAGAATTATTTGCTTATTATGAATGTGAAAATGTAGAAAAAGCAGATAGAGTTCAATCAGAGAGTGAAATAGTAGCAAAATGGAATCTTCATATGGAAGATTTGCTGGTCAGTGAGGAAGATGAAGCTGGGAATTTGGTACCAGTTAAAGAATCCATGGAACTAATGTTTTATAAAAGATAGAGCTCAAACTATAATTATTTAAGTTCAGCTAATTGATGAAATATTAGTCAAGCTATTTATTACTGGAGTATATTCTTCAGAAAAAGGAGAGGTAACAATGTCCGACAAATATATTCTTGAATTAAAAAATATCACTAAAAAATTTCCTGGAGTTACTGCACTAAATGAAGTTAGTTTTCAGTTGAAATCAGGAGAAATCCATGCTTTAATGGGGGAAAATGGAGCTGGAAAATCTACTTTTATTAAAGTGATTACAGGAGTACATCAGCCAAATGGGGGAGAAATATTCCTCAATGGAGAAAAGGTTGAAATTAGCAATCCCAATATAGCTAAAGATCTGGGAATTGCAGCAATTTATCAGCATGCTACGAGTTATCCACATTTAAGTGTGACAGAAAATATATTTATGGGTAATGAAAAGATAGATTCTAAGACCAAAAGAATCTTATGGGATGATATGCATAAATCTGCAAAAAAACATCTTAATGAGCTGGGAGCTGATTTTGATCCCAGAAGAAAGATGAATACTTTAAGTGTTGCCCGTCAGCAGATTGTAGAGATAGCTAAAGCAGTTTCTACAAATGCAGAAATTATTATTATGGATGAGCCGACAGCTTCTTTAACCAAAACTGAAAGTGAAGATCTTTACAGAATAACTAAAAATTTGCAAAAAATTGGAACATCAATTATTTTCATTTCTCACCGTTTTGAAGACATGTACCGACTTGGAGATCGAGTTACAGTGCTCAGAGATGCCAATTACATAGGAACCTGGAAGGTTAATCAAGTTTCAAATAAAGATTTAATAAAAGCTATGGTGGGAAGAGATATCTCTCAGATGTTTCCTGAAAAAGAGGCGAAAATTGGTAAAGAAGTAATGAGGGTTGAAAATTTAAGCCGCAAAGGATTTTTTAAGGATATTTCTTTTTCTGTTAAGCAGGGAGAAATATTAGCCATTACAGGACTAGTAGGGGCAGGTAGAACAGAATTATGTGAAGCATTGTTTGGAATTACTAATTATGACAGTGGGCAGATATATTTTGAAGGTCAGCCCGTAGAAATAAAAGAAGTAAATGATGCGATGGATTTAGGAATTGGTTATTTACCTGAAGATAGACAGGAAGAGGGGTTAATTTTAGACTGGGAACTTGATAAAAACATTTCTTTATCTGCTTTAGATAAAATATCAAAAAATGGTTGGATTAATAGAAAGACTGAGAAAAAAATGGCTAAGAATCTGGCTGAAAAAGTCAATGTTAAAGCACGTTCTATTTTTAACCTGGCTAAAGAACTTTCAGGTGGCAATCAACAAAAACTTGTTGTAGCCAAATTATTAACTTCTGATTTAAAAGTAATTATTTTAGATGAACCAACTAAGGGAGTAGATGTGGGGGCAAAAGCGGCAATTTTTAAAATAATGAATGAGCTTGCTGCTCAGAATTACGCAATTATTATGGTCTCCTCTGAAATGCCTGAAGTAATCGGGATGGGTGATCGTATTTTAGTAATGAGAACCGGTAAAGTTACTGCAGAATTAACAGCTGAAGAAGCTGATCAGGAAAAAATACTGGAAGCAGCAATGAAAGAAGAGAATATCTAGTAAGTAGTTTATAAAAATATTTATTTAGAGGTGAAATAGTAATGGCTGAAAGTAAATCTAAAAATAGATTAAATTCAGAAAGAATTCAACAAATTAGAGAATTTTCTCTGCTGGCTTTTATAATTGTACTGGCAGTATTTGTTCAACTGAGAAACAGCAGGTTTCTTTCTCTGAGCAATTTAACCAACCTAACTACCAATACAGCAATCTTAAGTATTTTAGCAGTTGGGATGATGATGGTTATTATAACCCGTGGAATAGATCTTTCAATTGGTGCCAACCTTGCTTTATCGGGTATGATCTCAGCTATGATAGTGAGGGCCTATCCAACTTTACATCCTGTATTAATTATTTTAATTGGGATCACTATCGGTTTAATTGGAGGGACTTTAATAGGTTTATTAGTTGCTAAAGCTTCAATTTTACCTATAATCGCTACGCTGGGGATGATGAATATTTTTCGAGGGATTACTTTTCTCATTAGTGGAGGTAGATGGGTAAGTGCTCACCAGATGCCTGATAGTTTTAAATCAATTTCTACTGGTAATTTGTTGGGACTAAATAACCTTGTAGTACTGGCTATAATAATTTATATAGTATTTTATTACTTTATAAATCATACCCGCACCGGACGCAAAGTTTATGCAATAGGAAGCAGTCCTGAATCTGCCAGGATAAGTGGAATAAACGTAGAAAAAATTACAATTATGGTGTATTCAATTATGGGAAGCCTGTCCGGTTTAGCAGGAGTCTTATGGGTTTCTAAATTTGCGTCAGCCCAGAGTAATACCGCAGCTGGTTATGAACTTAATGTTATTGCAGCCTGTGTTATTGGAGGAATTAGTATTGCTGGTGGTCAGGGTAAAGTTTCGGGCCTTCTTTCTGGGGTGTTATTGTATGGTATGCTGCAAAATGCCTTACCGATGCTTAATGTATCTCCTTTCTGGCAGAATGCAATTCAGGGTGCAGTAATTTTACTGGCAGTAATAGTTAGTGCTTTAATTAAGAGAAAAACAAGTAAAAAGAATTTAATCAGGCAGGAGGATTAGACAATGAATACAAATCAAAATACAGGACATCAAATTCAAGCAGAAAAGGAATTTGATTTAATGGATTTCTTTTTTCAATGGGAATGGCTGCTGGTAGTGATATTTATTATAATTAATATAATGAATTCTCAGCTTTCACCCTATTATTTGAATCCATATACCCTCTTAGATGCAACAATGTCTTTTTTAGATAAAGCTTTTATAGCCTTACCAATGGCTTTTGTAATTATTTTTGGAGATATTGACATTTCAGTAGGTTCTACAGTGGCTCTATCCTCAGTGGTAATGGCGGTATTATATAATGCTGGTCTGGCTATGCCTCTGGCAATAATTGTTTGTCTTTTAGTTGGTATTATTGCAGGATTATTAAATGGTATCTTAATTGTTAAATTTAAAGAACTCTCATCTGTAATAGTAACTCTATCGACAATGATATTATACAGGGGAATTGCCTATGTGATATTAGAAAATCAGTCAGCCGGAGATTTTCCCATGTGGTTTAATTATTTTGGCTGGGGGTATATTCAGAATACAATTCCCTTTATTTTAGTTGTTTTTGTGATTGCTGCAGTTATTTTTTATCTGCTGCTGCATAAAACAACTTTCGGCCGAAAAGTATATGCTATTGGTAATAATGATACAGCAAGCCTTTTTTCGGGAATAAAAGTAGATAAAACTAAAATTATTGTATTTACTTTAAATGGATTAATGGCAGCAATAGCGGCTATCTTTTTAACTTCCCGCATGGGCAGTACACGACCAAATATTGCATCTGGCTATGAGCTGGATATTATAGCAATGGTGGTGCTGGGAGGAGTCAGTACTTCGGGAGGAAAAGGAAGGATGGCTGGTGTTTTACTGTCAATTTTTATCATAGGTTACTTGCGCTATGGACTTGGTCTGGTAAATGTTTTATCCCAGGTAATATTAATCATAATTGGTGCTCTACTGATCTTTTCTGTTATGATTTCTAATTTAAAGCTGCACTCAGATTCTTCTAAATAACAAAGTCAATTATTTTTGTATTCAAAGTTTATATGGAGTAATCATTTAGGATGAGCTTCATATAATTTAATTATCACAATATAAAAGGAGGAATTATTTATGAAAAAGTTACTTGTTGGGGTTTTTGTGTTAATCATGATGTTCTCAGTTGTTGGTTTTGCTGCAGCACAGGCAGATGGTACTTATGCACTGGTAGTTAAAAGTGCAGGAAATCCATTTATGGAAAGAGTTCGGGAAGGTTTTGCTGAGGCAGTAGAGGCCCAGGGCGGAGAAGTTATTTATAGAGCTCCAGCTGAGCCGACTGTATCTGCTCAGATTGCAATTATTGAGCAGTTAATTACTCAAAGAGTTAATGTAATTGCCATTGCTGCTAATGATCGTGATGCATTACAGCCAGCTTTACAGAGAGCTATGAACAGAGGTATTAAAGTGTTATCTTTAGATTCTGCTGTCAATCCTCAAAGTAGAATGGTACATGTTAATCAGGCTGATCCAGAACTAATTGGACGAGTCCAAATCCAGGCAATCTCCGAAATGATCGGTGGAGAAGGCCAGATTGCAATTTTAAGTGCTACTTCACAGGCCACAAATCAGAATCTCTGGATAGAATATATGAAAGATGAGTTGAAAAAGCCTAAGTATGAAGATATTGAATTAGTTAGAGTAGCCTATGGTGATGATTTAAGAGATAAAAGTGTAGCTGAAACTGAAGCACTACTTCAGACATATCCTGATTTAAAGGGAATAATTGCTCCTACTACAGTAGGTATTGCAGCTGCAGCTAGAGTTTTATCAACTAGAAATTTAGGAGATGAAATCGCTCTTACCGGACTGGGACTTCCCAGTGAAATGGCTGAGTATATTAAGTCAGGTGTCTGTGAGTGGATGTATCTCTGGAATCCAATTGATTTAGGTTATTTGGGTGGAGAAACTGCAGTTGCTCTGGATAATGAAGTGATTACAGGTGAAGTTGGAGAAACATTTGAAGCCGGTCGCCTTGGAGAAAGAAAAGTAGTTGAAACATTAAGTGGAGAGGGAACCGAAATTATGTTAGGTGAACCTTTCAAATTTGATAAGAGCAATATCGATGAATGGAAAGATGTATATTAAAAATAAGAATTAAGTTAAATTAAGATTCTAAAAAAACACCATCAGCTTATATTGGCTGGTGGTGTTTATAAAATTTTATATTCTTTTTATTATAACAATCCAGAATGGATATAAGGAGAGATTTTATGCAGAATAATAATGAGATTAATAAATTGAAAGAGATGGTATATGATCAGGTATTAGATGAGGTTGGGCTTGGACATTTTTACAGATTTATAATGCCCGAAGAAGTTCTAGTTGGACCTGGATGTGCCAGAAAGGTGGGTAAAGAGGCAGCAGAATTAGGGAAGACAGCTCTTTTAGTTACTGACAGAGGTATTATTGATTTACATTTACATAATTCTATTATAAGATCATTAGAGAAAGAGGACATAGAAATTAAAATTTTTGATCAGGTGCAGTCTGATCCAGATGATAAAATAATTAAGAATGGAGTTAAATTTGCAGAAGAAAATAATGTTAATTTTATTATTGGTTTAGGTGGTGGAAGTTCTTTAGATGCTGCCAAGGCTATTTCTTTTATGATCAATAATCCTTTACCAATTTCTCAATATGAAGGATCCAATAAAATTAAAAACAAAGGGCTGCCATTAATTGCTATTACAACAACTGCAGGTACAGGCAGTGAAGTTTCTGCTTCAACTGTTGTTACAGATAGTTCTAAAAATAAAAAAATGGTAATTAGCAGCAAATATCTTGTTCCCCAAATAGCAGTCATTGATGCAAAACTAACCGTAGGTTTACCAGCTTCAATTACTGCAGCTACTGGAATTGATGTTTTAGTACATGCTTTAGAAGCATATTTATCAAAAGATTCGATGACAATTTCTAGAGCTTTAGCAGACCATTCTATCAAATATGTGATGGAAAATCTGGCCCAGGCTGTTGGGAATGGTAATGATATTGAAGCCAGACATAGAATGTGTATAGCTTCCTTAATGGCAGGAATGGCTTTTTCTAACGTAGGGCTGGGAGCCTGTCATGCTACAGCACATCAGCTGGGTACAACCTATAAGATTCCACATGGTGTTGCAAATGCTATTATGCTGCCTTCTGTTTTAAGATTTAATAAAATGGTAAGCAAAAAAGAGATAGCTGAGCTTGCTCATGTTGTTGGTGCAAGAACTGAAGGATTAACTACCAGAGAAGCTGCAGAAGCAGTTATCAATGAAATAGAACTTTTAATTTCCGAGCTTAATTTACCTCAGACAATAAGAGAAATTGGTGGAAAAAAAGAGAATTTTAAATCAATGGCAGAGGATGCCTTAAATGATCCAACATTAAGTACAAACCCCAGACAGGCTAATTTAGAAGAAATTATTACAATTTATGAAAATGCATTTTAAAAATCACTTTCTTTATTAGCTCAGGATAGTTTTGGTATTTCCTGTAATTTAACTGATGATGGAGCTATTGCTATATTAATTTAAACGAAACTGCTCAAATTAAACTTCAGGTTGCAGGAAGTGAGAAGAACTTACGGCTTGGAGCAATTACTTCTAGAATAGTACAGTTAATTGCAGTAGATATTTTGTTTGTTGCATTTGCAAAAAATGATTTTAGTAAAATAAGTGATTACTTAAAAAATACTCGCAAAAGTGTTGAGCAGTTTAAAATCAGCTAGAGGAAAGGAATGATCAATGAAAAAATATATAATTTTTGCTGTATTGTTTTTTGTTATATTTTTTTCCTTTTCAGCAACAGCGGCTAGTTATCCGCAGGAATTTAATTTTTATAAATTGATAAAATCAGGAGGCGAGTATTTAATGGAATACAAATTAAAAAATATGTCTGTAGAAGAAAAGGTGGGACAATTATTTCAGGTCGGTTTTTTAACTCCAACAGTTAATGGTCAAGTCAGAGATATGATAGAAAATTATCATGTGGGGGGAGTAATTTATTTCAGCAGAAATATAGAAAGTCCCGAGCAGACTGCAGAACTATCAAATCAACTGCAGCAGATTGCTTTGAGTTCAGGGTCTAAAATTCCACTTTTTATTTCTGCAGATCAGGAAGGTGGAACTGTGACCAGATTAGCTGGTGCAACTCATTTTCCAGGCAATATGGCTCTGGGAGCAGCTAATGATCAAGATTTAACTACAGAAGTAGCTGAATCTACTGCTTCAGAGCTTAAAAATTTAGGGATAAATGTAAACCTGGCTCCAGTACTTGATATTAACAATAATCCTGATAATCCAGTAATTGGAGTCCGTTCATTTGGGGGAGATCCAAAGCTGGTGGCAGAGTTGGGTGCAGCCTATATTAAAGGCCTGCAGTCTGGGGGAGTTATTGCTACTGCCAAACATTTTCCGGGACATGGAGATACAGATACAGATTCTCATCTTGATCTGCCAATTATTAAGCATCCGCGCTCAAGACTGGATCAGGTAGAATTATATCCTTTTAAAAAAGCAATTCAGGCTGGAGTAGACAGTATAATGACAGCTCATGTGTATTTTCCAGCAATTGAAAAAGAAGAAGATATTCCGGCCACGCTTTCAAAGTCAGTTTTGACTGATTTACTAAGAAATGAACTTAAATTTGAAGGTTTAATCATTACAGACTGCATGGAAATGAAGGCAATAGTTAATACTTTTGGTACAGTTGAGGGTGCAGTCAAAACAATTGAAGCAGGTAGTGATACAGTTTTGGTTTCCCACAGTTATCAGCGGCAGAAAAATGCAATTGAGGCTGTAATTGAAGCTGTTAAATCTGGCCGGATTAGCGAAAAAAGAATTGATGCCTCTGTCAAAAGGATTTTAAGCCTTAAGGCAAAAAGGATTAATCTGGATCAGGTAGATAAAGCCGATCCAGCTCAAATTAATTTTAAAAATCACAAAAAAATTGCACAAAAACTAGCAGAAAAATCATTAACTTTAGTAAAAAATGAGAATGTCTTTCCTCTAAAAAATATTAAAGGAAAAAAAATGACTATCATTGATTTTGAAATGGGAAGGGTTTCTCTGGCAGAAAATGAAGGTGAAAAAAACAATCTATTTGCCAACTATTTGAACAAGGAAATTATAAATCTGGATCATATTCGACTGCAGAAGAATGCTGTTTTAAGTTTTGATGATCAGCAGAGAATAGAAGCTAGTGATTTAATAATTGTCTGCACCTATAATGCCACAGTAAATAGAGATCAGGCAAAATTGGCAGAAAAATTGGCTGAAAATAATAATGTTCTGGTGCTTGCACTTCGTAATCCATATGATTATCAACTAATTGATAAAACTCAGGCTTTTATAACAACTTATGATTACAGTCCGGCCGGTCAGAAAGCAGCTGCAGATTTTATCTTAGGGAAAATTAAAGCAAAAGGAAAACTGCCGGTCAGTGTTGATTTATAAGAATCTTTACTTGACAGAATTGCTTATCTATGTTAAAGTTATAAAAAACAATAAAACTTATCTAGAGAGGTGGAGGGACTGGCCCTTTGAAACCCGGCAACCAGCAGTTAGTTACTGCCCGGTGCTAATTCCAGCAGGAAGATTCCTGAAAGATAAGGAGTTAATTAATTACCCACTCCTTCTTTTAGGAAGTGGGATTTTTTGATTCAAGAGCAGGATATTTTGTTTTTGAAATGAGTAGTACAGGCAGTAGTAATCAGTAGGTTGATCATCTGGTTTTATTGTTTTTAATTTGAGAAGAGAAAATTAGAGGAGGAAATTAAATGAGTTTAAAATTTGACACTTTAGCATTACATGCAGGTTATGAAGCGGGCGAGAATAAGAAATCAGCGGCGGTTCCTATTTATCAGACAACATCTTATTTATTTGACGATACAGATCACGCAGCAGATTTATTTGCCTTAAAAAAACCAGGCAATATTTATACCAGAATTATGAATCCAACCAATTCGGTCCTGGAAAAGAGAATTGCTGCTCTTGAAGGTGGAGTAGGAGCTCTGGCTGTTTCTTCAGGACAGGCAGCGGAAGTGATTGCACTTTTAACTATTTGTAATAATGGGGACCATATTGTAAGTGGAAGCTCAATTTATGGTGGTACTCATAATTTATTTAAACATACCTTTAAAAATATGGGGATAGATGTCAGTTTTGTTGATTCTGAAGATCCAGAAAGTTTTAAAGAGGAAATTAATGAGCAGACAAAGGCCTTATATGTCGAGACAATTGGTAATCCAGCTTTATCTGTACCCGATTTTGAGAGGATGGCAGAAATTGCTCATCAGTCAGGTATTCCCTTAATAGTTGATAATACTTTTGCTACTCCCTATTTGTGTAATCCATTTAAACATGGGGCAGATATTGTAATTCACTCGACCACTAAGTATATAGCCGGCCACGGTAATTCTATTGGTGGTGTAATTGTTGACAGCGGTAATTTTGACTGGAATACTGGTAGATTTCCCGGGCTTGTAGAGCCTGACCCAAGTTATCACGGGATTAAATTTCAGGAGGAGTTTGGAGAAGCAGCTTTTATAACTAAAGCCAGAGTTCAGCTTTTAAGAGATTTAGGTAGTGCTCCAAGTCCTTTTAATTCATTTTTAACAATTACCGGTCTGGAAACTCTAGGTTTGAGAATGCAGAGACATTCGGAAAATGCTCAGTCAGCAGCGGAATTTCTAGAAGCTGATCAGAGAGTAGACTGGGTAAGTTATCCCGGTTTGGAAAGCCATGACTCTTATCAAAATGCTCAAAAATATCTGGAAAATGGAAATGGTGGGATGATTGCCTTTGGGATTAAGGGTGGTAAAGCTGCAGCCGTGAAATTTATTAACCAGCTTGATTTATTTCTTCATTTGGCCAATGTTGGAGATGCAAAATCACTGGCTATCCATCCGGCAAGTACAACTCACCAGCAGTTAAGTGATGAAGACCTAAAGAAAACAGGTATTTCACCTGAATTGATTAGATTGTCGATTGGAATTGAAGATATTGAAGATCTGAAAGTAGATTTAGATCAGGCTTTAGCAGCAGCTCAAAATTAAGAAGCCAGGAGTGAGAAGAGATGCCTATTAAAATACAGGACGAATTACCAGCAGTAGAAACCCTAGAAAATGAAAATATATTTGTCATGAAAGAATCACGCGCAACTCATCAGGATATACGTTCTTTAAAGATCTTAATTCTGAATTTAATGCCCAACAAAATAAAAACAGAAACCCAGATTTTACGTTTGATTGGTAACTCCCCACTGCAGGTTGATGTTGATCTGATGCATCCGGTGAGTCATGATTCAAAAAATACTTCTGAGGAACATTTGATTAAGTTTTATAATAATTTTGAAGAGATTAAAGATAATAATTATGATGGTATGATAATCACCGGTGCACCGGTTGAAACCTTAGATTTTGAAGAAGTGGATTACTGGGAAGAACTGCAGAAGATTATGGACTGGAGTCTGCACCATGTTTTTTCTACCCTTCATATCTGCTGGGGAAGTCAGGCAGGTCTTTATCATCATTATGGAATTCCTAAATATTATTTAGCTGAAAAAATGTTTGGAGTTTTTCCTCATTATAAGACCAAAAAACATGTTAAATTAATGCGTGGTTTTGATGACTTATTTTATGTTCCCCAATCACGGCATACAGAAATCAGAAGAGAAGACATTTCAGAAATTGAAGAACTGGAAATTCTTTCGGAATCAGAAGAATCTGGTATTTATCTTGTAGCCAGCAAAAATGGCCGTCAGGTTTTTGCAACCGGACATTCAGAGTATGATCGCAAAAGTCTGGAGGAAGAGTACTTAAGAGATATCAATAAAGGGATGGAGCTTGAACCTCCAAAAAATTATTATAGAGACAATAATCCTGACAAGGAAATTGTTATGCGCTGGCGCAGTCATGCCAATCTGTTATTTGTTAACTGGTTGAACTATTATGTCTATCAGGAAACTCCATTTGATTTAAATAAACTAAAATAAAATTAAATCAAAAAGATATAATAAAAACCCTTCAGATATTTTATCTGAAGGGTTTTACTATTTAAGAAGATTTAATTTCTTTAACCGATTCTCTCTCGATTAATTCAGTGGTAATTACTGATTTAGTAGATTTTTTTTCTGGATTCTGAATTCTGTCAAATAATTTACGAGCTGCTTCCTGGCCCATTCCTTCTTTATCAATGGAGATTGTTGTTATCTTTGGGGTAGTAAAAGCAGTTAATTCAATATTATCAAAACCAACAATTGAAACATCAGCAGGAACTTTAACTCCATATTTATTAAAAGTCTGGAGTAAGCCAATAGCAGTAGCGTCATTGGCTGCAAAAATTGCAGTTGGCAGCTGTTTTTCTTTTAAAAAATCTTTTGCCAGTTCTTTACCCATATCCTGGCTGAAATCTTCCTTAATTTTAATTAAATTTTCCTGAATCTCCAAATTGTTTTCCAGCATCTCCATTTTATAAGCGCGGTAACGTTCTTCAAAGCTGGGATGACTATTAGGCCCACCAGCATAGGCAATTTTTTTATGCCCCATTCTAATTAAATATTCTACTGCCTGCATAGCTCCATTAAAATTATCAGAAACAATAGAATCCATAATTGGAGAGCGAAGATAATTATCTACAAGTACGGTAGGAAATTTTAGATCTTCAATCGCTCTGATCATATCTTTATTAATGTCAGCCCCGGCAAGAATTAGACCATCAACCTTATTTTGACTTATTATTGAAGGGACCTTTTTGCTCTGTAAGGCATCTAATTTAATAGTCGAAAAAAGAAGATTATAATCATAATTTTCTACTTCAATCTCAACCCCAGCTATAACTCTTGTATAAAAAGGGTTGTTAAAAATAGGAATATGTCTGCGGCTCATAATGAAGGCAATATTATGGGTTTTTAAACCGGCCTGAGAATGAAAAGAAAAATAACCCATTTCTTTTGCAATGTTTAATACTTTTTGTCTGGTGACAGGAGAGACTCCTCCTTTATCGTTTAAAGACTTAGAAACTGTAGAGATTGAAACATCTGCTTTTTCTGCTATATCTTTAATTGTTACATTCATTTTAAAGCATCCTTTCCTCAAAATTAATCCGATTATATAAATTGAAATAAATTTTCAAAAGTAATGAAAACTTTTTTCTTAGTATATCATATCATAAAAAACAAATAAAATTAAATTATTTTTAAAAATTGTTTGAAAATATGAAAAAACAATGCTATAATTAAAGAAAGTTATTTCGTAAATAACGAAAATATTTTAAACTAACACTAAAAATAATTTTGAACCTTGAAAAAATAATAAAAAAATCAAAAATTCTGCTTGAATTGTCTGCAAATTTGCGCTATAATTGTCTGCAAATTTGCGCTATAATTGAATCAAGAAATCGTTTTAGTAAATTTTAGCGCAGTTTTGATTGGATTGTTAGTTTTTTCTAGCATTAAATTAATTTAATTTAATGAAGATTCATAAAACAGCTAAAATTTTGCTCACTCTTACTTTTTATAAGTTAATAATCCCTTAAGATAAAAGAGAGTGACATTTTGCATCATAAAATAATTTAAAGGGGTGTGTTTATTAATGATTAATGTTGGTAAGAAAGTTTTAATTTTAACTCTGGCTTTTCTATTTTTAGTTGGAGGAATGTCTTTAGCTCAGGATCTTCCTAGAGAAGAGACATTGGTAGTTTCCGGAGCAATGTGGGGACCTCCATCAACCTGGAATATTTTAATTCCTAACCCTACACCTGGAACTGGCGGTTTAGTTTATGAGACAATGTTCTCTTATAATCCTCTCGATAATACTTATACTCCCTGGCTTGCAAAAAGTGGAGAATGGGTAAGCGAAAATGAGTATGTTCTTAATTTAAGAGAAGGAATTAATTGGACTGATGGTGAAGAATTTAATGCAGAAGATGTAGTCTTTACCTATGAAATTGCAAAAGAAAATTCTATAATGTATTCACCTGTCTGGAAATGGCTCCAATCTGTAGAAGCTGAAGGTGATTATACAGTTAGATTTACTTTTAGTGAACCTCATTATGCAGAATGGAATGCAGAATTATATGAGCGCTACATTATACCAGAACACATCTGGAGTGATATTCCTTCTGGTGAATTAATCACCAGAACAATGAAAGATCCAGTTGGAACTGGTCCCTATACTGCTAGAGAAGTCGGTCAGGATAGAATGGTCTGGGAAAGAAATGATAACTGGTGGGGTAATGATGTTTTTGGACAGCCCAAACCTAAGTATCTTGTTGACTTAGTTAATCAGAGCAACAATGTAGTAATGGGTATGTTAATGAAGGGTGAGCTTGATTTAAGCAACAACTTTATTCCTGGAGTTCAGAAAATTAAAGACCAATTTGGTTTAAAAACCTGGTATGAAGAAGAACCCTATATGCTTTCCTGGAATACTGCTAATTTATACATGAACACCACTAGAAAACCAATGGGTGATGTTAATTTTAGAAGAGCAATGGCCTTTATGGTAAATAAAGAGTCAATTGTTGAGCGAGTATATGGTGGTCTTGTAAAAGCTGCTAATCCTACAGGGTTATTTGGAGAAGGTTGGTTAAAATATCTTGACGAAGAAGTAGTAGATGAATATGGATTTGAATACAATACTACTAAAGCTAAAGCACTTCTAAATGATGCAGGTTATGTAGATGCAGATGGTGATGGCTGGAGAGATATGCCAAATGGTGATCCTCTAGAATTAAGTATTATAGTTCCTAGTGGCTGGACAGACTGGATGTCAGCTGTTAGAGTTATTGCTCAAAATGCTGAAGAAATTGGTGTTAATATTAAACCTAACTTCCCTGATTCTTCACTATTTGACAATAAGCGTTTTAATAAAGATTTTGACATGTTAATCGCTAACTTCCAGACCACATTATCCTCAACACCATTTGACTACTGGAATGGTGTAGCAAATGAAAATATTGATGGAAAAACAATTAGTAATGGTAACTGGGGTGCTTATGATAATCCAGAGCTGTTTGAATTAATTGATGAGTTTAATATGACTAGAAATGAAACCAGAAAACAGGAAATTGCATCTAAGATTCAGAGAATCTTATTAAAAGATATGCCAACTGTTCCTCTCTGGCATAATGGTCTCTGGGCTCAGCAGACTACAAATAATTGGACTAACTGGCCAAGTGAAGATAAGCCTTATGGTGTTCCAGTAACCTGGGGTAATGCTTATCAGTTAGGAATGATCGATACCTTAATCGGTATTAAACCAGCTAAATAATTAATAGACAATTGAATTTAACTAATAAATACAGGTCCGATATTCTTATCGGGCCTGTTATTTAGAAAGGAGCAGTATAAAATGGGCAAATATTTACGGAAAAAATTAATGATTTATATTATTACATTTATTTTGGCAGTTACCATAAATTTTATCATCCCCAGAATGATGCCTGGAGATCCAATCCAATCACTTTTGTCACGTTTTTCTGGAATGGAGGGGGGGCGTCAAATTTTAGAAGAACAATTAACATTATTATTTAATCTTGATCAGCCAGTGTGGCAGCAGTATCTTAACTTTTGGAAATCAGTCTTTACTCTTGATTTTGGAATCTCAATTATCCAGTTTCCAACTCCAGTAATAGATATTATAAAAAGAGCAATTGTATATGATTTATCTGTTTTGTTTCCTGCAATTATATTAAGCTGGATTGTTGGTAATAAGTTGGGTGCTTATTCAGGAACTGATAAAAAAGTAGATAATGCTTCAATGCCTTTCTTTTATTTTCTTGCTTCATCTCCTTATTTCTGGATGGCTGGTTTGGTAGCCTTCTTCTTTGGAGTTGTTCTGCAGTGGTTCCCAATCAGCGGGGCCTATAGTGCAGTAGCTTCCCCTGCTTTAAGTTGGAATTTTATTAAAAACTTTTTACATCACTGGTTTTTGCCCTTCTTTACCATGTTTTTAGTTCAGCTGGGCGGCTGGGCAATTGGTATGAGAAATATGATTATGTACGAAAAAAGCTCAAATTATTCAAAGTATATGGAGACCCTGGGTTCTTCTAAAAAGTTAATTCGTAAGTATGGTTTTCGGAATGGTGTTTTACCTCAGGTTACCGGTCTTGCTTTAAGAATCGGCCGCATAGTGGGGGGAGCAATTACAGTTCAGGTAGTATTTAATTATCCTGGCCTGGGAAGAATGCTTTTAGATGCAGTTCAAAATCAGGATTATTTTTTAATGCAGGGAATCTTTTTGACAATTGTAACAATGGTTTTAGTAGCAAACTTTGTAGTCGATATTGTATACATGTTTATTGATCCAAGAGTTAGGCTTTCATTTACTGAGGAGGTGTAGATTGTGGCAAAAGATTTCTGGGCTAAACATGAAAATTTGTATTATGCCCTTACAAATAAAAAAGTACTTTTTGGTTTATCTATTGTAATTTTAGTATTTTTGCTGGCAGCTTTTGGTCCACTTTTAACAAGATATGAATATGATGAATATGCAGGTCAGGGTTATTTACCACCTTCATCAGAACATTTTTTTGGAACTACAATTGATGGGAAGGATGTATTTACACGAACAGTACATGGTTTACGTTCAACCCTTTTAGTTGGTGCTATTGCAGGTACAATTGCAACTTTAATTGGCTGTATAATTGGTTTTGTAGCCGGTTATTATGGTGGAACAATTTTTGATGAACTTTTAATGATGCTGACAAATATCTTTGTTGTAATTCCCCAACTGGCACTTTTAATTGTAATTGCAGCCTTTTTAGAAGTACGGGGGACCTTTGTGATGGCAGTTATAGTTGCCTCTACAGCCTGGCCCTGGACAGCAAGAGCAGTAAGATCTCAGACCCTTTCTCTTAAAAATCAGGAATATGTATCTTTATCTAAAATTTCTTCAATTAGTGTGGGTAGAATTTTAAGAGAAGATATTGCTTCCAATATGTTTTCCTATGTATTTATGGTTTTTATCCAGCAGTTCAATGGAACAATGCTGGCAACGGTACAGCTCGAATTTTTAGGACTGGGACCGACAAAAGGAATTTCTCTGGGACTTGTAATGCAGAATGCTGTTAACTGGAATGGAATCCAACTTGGTATGTGGTGGTGGGCAATAATCCCTGGTTTAATTTTAGCAATTTTAATTACCGCACTTTATTTTGTCAATACAGGATTAGATGCAGCCTTTAACCCACGTTTGAGGGAGATGTAAGTGATGAGCGAAAATATATTAGAAGTCAAAAACTTAAAGGCATATTATGATATTTTAAAAGGACAGGTCAAAGCCGTAGACGATATAACTTTTACTTTAAAAAAGGGAGAAATTTTAGGTCTGGCAGGAGAATCTGGCTGTGGTAAAAGTACTCTGGCCAGCACTTTTATTTCCAGAAAAAAACCTCTCAAGTATATTTCGGGTGATGTTGATCTGGTTGGTCATCAGATTATGGAAATGAGTGAAAAAGAATTTAAAAAGCTCCGCTTAAGAACAATTTCTTTAATTCCTCAGTATGCCCTTGATGCTTTTTCTCCAACTAAAAAGATAAAAACATATATAGCGGATCTGGCCCGACAGCATGGGGTCAAAACAGATAAGAAATTTTTTGATAAGGTAAAAGAACGGCTTGATCTGGTTAATCTGGATCAATCAGTTTTAAATAGATATTCAATTGAACTTTCAGGTGGTATGAAACAGAGAGTAATTATGGTAATTTCTACAATTTTAGATCCAGAATTTTTAATAGCAGATGAAATTACTTCAGCTCTGGATGTAAGTTCTCAGCGTTTTGTAGCAACAATGCTGGCTAATCTGCGGGATTTAGAGATAATTGGTTCTGCAATGTTTATTACTCATGATTTATCTATTTTATATCAGATAGCAGATCGGATCATGATTATGTATGCCGGTAACTTTGCAGAAATAGGACCAACAGACGAGATTGTAGACAATCCTCGTCATCCCTATACCAGATCTTTAATTGATTCTCTACCTAAAGTGGGTATTCAATATAAAGATAAGCGTTTATCTGGTATTGAAGGAACACCACCTCATCTGCTTAATATTGGTAAAGGCTGTCGTTTCAGACACCGCTGTCCTTATGCAATTGAAAAATGCGAAGAAACTCCAAAAAGGGAAAAGGTAGCAGAAGATCACTATGTTTCCTGCTGGAGATGGAAAGAGTTAGGAAGTGATTTAAGTGGAAAAAAATAATGATGTAGTAATGTCAATTCGGGGATTATCCAAGATCTTTAAAAGTGGTATTTTAAATCCTGAATATACTGTAGCTGCAAAAGATATTTCTTTTGATATTGAAAAGGGTAAAATTATTTCTCTGATTGGAGAAAGCGGCAGTGGAAAAACAACAGTAGGGAAATTGATTTTGAAGCTGATTAAAGTTTCTGAAGGTGAGATTATTTACAAAGGTAAAAACATTTCAGAAATTGAAGATAAAGAAGAAACGAAAGAATATTATCGAAGAGTTCAAGGCATTTTTCAGGATCCATTTGCAACTTTTAATCCTCTCTACCGTGTGGATCGAGTTTTTGATATGATTTTTGATTCTTTTGACCTGGGATTTGAAGATAAGGATAAGGCAATTAGAGATGCCTTATATGATGTAAACTTAAATCCGGATCGTACTTTAGGTAAGTTTCCTCATCAGTTAAGTGGAGGACAATTGCAGAGGCTGTTAATTGCCAGGGCACTACTGATGGATGTTGATGTTTTAATAGCGGATGAGTTAATCAGTATGCTGGATGCTTCAACCAGAATTGGAGTTTTGAATTTACTGGTAGAATCCTGTAAAAAACACGGGATGGCAGTAATTTTTATTACTCATGATCTTAACTTAGGTTATTATATCAGTGATAAATCACTGATTATGTATAAAGGACGTCTGGTTGAAAGAGGAGATACCAAAAAGATTTACGAAAATGCAACTCATCCTTATACGCAGATGTTATTTGAAGCCGTACCTGAGATTGGTGAACGCTGGGACCCGGAGGAAGAATTCTTACCGGAACAGGTAGTAAACGATGTACAAAAATTCTATAAAGAAAATAAAGGTAAAGGCTTTGTAGAAATTGACGAAGATCACAGTGTATTATTTAGTGATAAGTAGTTTTAATTTATTAAAAAAACTATCTAAATAATAATCGCATAATAAATACAATAGAAGACGATAGATGATAATTGAAATTTAGAGGAGGCAGTTGAATGGCAAAGATAATATTTCCCGAAGATTTTGAATGGGGGGCTGCTACAGCATCCTATCAAATTGAGGGAGCATATAATGAAGATGGTAAGGGTGAATCAATTTGGGATAGATTTACCCATAAAAAAGGTAATATAGTAAATAATGATACGGGAGATGTAGCCTGTGATCATTATCATCGCTACAAAGAAGATGTGGAGTTAATGAAGGAGCTGGGACTTGATACTTATCGTTTTTCCATAGCCTGGCCCCGTATTTTACCGGCAGGTAAAGGAAAAATAAATCAAAAAGGAATTGACTTTTATAAAAATCTGGTTGAGCAGCTTTTAAAAGCAGGAATTGAACCATCTGCAACTCTTTATCACTGGGATTTACCTCAAAAATTGCAGGATAAGGGAGGCTGGGAAAACAGAGACACAGCTAAATATTTTAATGAGTATGCTCAGATAATGTATAGAGAGCTTGGAGATATGGTTCCACGCTGGATAACTCATAATGAACCCATGGTGGTTTCAATGGTTGGAAATTTATGGGGAGAACATGCTCCCGGTTTTAAAGATCATCGGAAAGCACTGCAGGTTGCGCATAATGTTTTGCTCTCTCATGGAATGGCGGTTAAAAGTTTTAGAGAAAGTGGGATTGAGGGTGAAGTTGGAATTACTTTAAATTTGAATCATGTTTACACTAAGGGCGATAACAGAGAAGATCAAATTGCAAAAGATTACTGTGATGCCTTTAATAATCGCTGGTTTTTAGACCCTGTATTTAAAGGGGAGTATCCGGAAAAACTAATGGACTTATATCAGAATAAATTTGATAAACCAATTGAGATAAAAGCTGGAGATCTTGAAATAATCAGTAAGGAGATCGATTTTCTGGGTATTAATTATTATTCAAGAGCTCTGGTGGAATATGATGAAAGTGAATTCTTAAACTACAAAACTATCAAGCCAAAAGATGCAGATTATACTGCAATGGACTGGGAGGTTTATCCTCAAGGTTTAACAGATCTCTTAAAAAGGCTGGATCAGGAATATACTAAAAAACCAATTTTTATAACTGAAAATGGAGCTGCTTATGATGACCAGATTGCAGAAGATGGCAGAGTTCATGATCAAAAAAGGGTGGATTATTTAGAAAAACACTTTCAGGCCGCACATCAGGCAATTGAAGAGGGAGTTAATCTTGCCGGCTATTATGTCTGGTCTTTGATGGATAATTTTGAATGGGCTTTTGGATATGATAAGCGATTTGGAATTATTTATATTGACTATGAAAATAATCAGAAGAGGATCTTAAAAGATAGTGCCCGATTATTAAAAGATGTAATAGAGAAAAATGGATTAGAAAAATAATATTGAGTAAAAAATGAATATAGTATCTAATTTTATATATTAATTTTCAATTGAAGCTTAAAGCTGCTTAAAGACAAAGAAGCTGGTTCCCCTATACCAGTTTTATAAGGTTTCTGGCCGCTTTAAGCTTTATTGATTTTAAAAATTAAAAGCAGGAGGAGAAAATTATGTCTGCTCAAACAGAAAATTTATCTTTTTTTCATTCCTTAAAATGGAAAATATCAGCTGTGATAGTAGTTATTTTATTAATAATGCTGGGTGCCATTAGTTATATAACTTTTAATTCAGCGGCGGAGATTGTTAGAAATCAAATTAATGAAAATATCAATTTGGTTGCTTCTTCCTATCAGAGTAATGTTGAGGCAATGATCAAAACTCTGGACAGACAGATCGATTCAATTGATTCTGACAGCAGTTTTAATGGCTATTTTACTTTAATGGAAGGTCTGTATCCGGGAAGCACTACTGATCCGGAAGCTAGAGAAGAATTTGCAGTAAATATAGATTCATTTATGGGAATGCAGTACTCTGCTGCTGGAGCACTGGGTTCTGTTAGAGAGAATATTGAAAATATTGAATTTGCTTATTTAGCAATGTCAGATGGAACTGTGATTGCGGATTCTAGGGCATATTCGGCACAGGCTTTAGAAGATAATGAGCATTATTTAAAAGAAAAATTGGATCAGGATTTATATAAGAATATTAACTTTGGGACCATACATAGAGAAAATAATCAGAACTATCTTTTATATAACTCACCAATCTATGCTGACGATGGTGAAACGATTATAGCTTATATAGTTCTGGCTTTAAATCCTGAAATTGTATATTCCGAGCTGCAGAGTTTGGATATTGAAAATGCTGAAAACTATAAATTAATCAATTCTGAGGGACAGATAATTAGGGCCCAAAATAAAGAACTATTTGCAGTGCAAATAGACAATAGCTGGTTTATGAATCAAACTACAGCAGAAAATACAGTTAATTCTGAAGAAGTTGGGGGTAATTATCTCTTAAAAAAACAAATAACAGATAATTTGGCTTTAGCAGTAGAAATTCCAACAGAACAGATGCTGGAACCTGTAAACAAACTGGGCAAAACTATCTGGACTGTCTCAGGAGTCTTTTTAGTCCTGGCGCTGCTGCTAACCTTCTTATTTATCAGCTGGCAGCTTAAACCACTCTCTTCTTTTATGGAATCATTTAGCAAAATGAAAAATGGTGACCTTCGAAATCAGGTTAAGATGAGGGGAAAAGATTTAAAGAGAAAAGATGAAATTGGTATTATGGCTGGTATCTTTAATGAAATGCTGACGGAACTTAATAATTTGGTTATCGATATCAACAATCAGGCTCAAAGTTTAAATATCTCTGCCGAAAAAATGGATCAAAACAGCAGGGAAGTTAATAAAGGTGCGGAAGAAGTTGGGTTAGCTGTAGAAAATCTTTCCGCCGGATCAGAAGAACAGCTGGCTCAGATTGAGGAAAGCAATAATAATGTACAGCGATTAAATCGGGAAATTAAAGAAGTTGATAAAAATGCAGAAGAAATTGCTAATGGAGCAGACGAAGTACTGGGAAAAATTGAAAAGGGTAATCAGAGTGTAAATAGTTCTATTAATAACATAAATGATTTGAGTCAGGAAACAAAAGAGGTTGCAGAATTAATACAAAATTTGGGTACAATGTCCGAAGAAATTGGAAATATTGTAGTTTTAATCAATGACATATCAAATCAGACTAATCTTTTAGCCTTAAATGCTGCTATAGAGGCGGCAAGAGCCGGAGAGGCAGGGCGTGGTTTTTCTGTTGTTGCTGATGAAATTCGTTCTTTAGCCGAGGAATCAGCTGGAGCTACCGAAAAAATATCTAAATTAATAGAAAAAATTCAGTTTGGAGTAGATAAAGCAGTAAACTCTATGGATCAAAATGAAGAACTGGTAGATGCCAGTGTAGAAAGTATTGAGGATACAAATAATATTTTCAAAGAAATTAGAAAAGTATCTAAAAATCTGGGTAGTTCAATAGATAATGTGGTAGCCCGAATTAGCTCCATGCGGAAAGAAAGTGAAAATGTAGAAAATGCAATTAATGATATTGCAAAGGTAACCAGGGATTTTGCTTCCAGTTCTCAACAGATTTCTGCTTCCACAGAAGAACAAACTGCTTCCACAGATGAAATACTGACTACTGCTGTTGAATTAAAGTCGATGTCAGAGGAGTTAATTGCAAACATTAATGATTTTAAAGTAGAATAATTTTGTGATTTAATAAAAGTAAGTTAAATGGTTTATGTTGAAAACAATCTAAATTGAGGTGAAAAAATGAAAAAAATATCTTTAAATGGTACATGGCAGTTAAGTCAGACTGATCAAGAACAATCTATTAATGCCGAAGTACCAGGGTGTGTTCATACAGATTTAATTAAAGCTGGAGAAATTGATGATCCTTTTTATAGAAATAATGAAGAAAATCTTATGTGGATTGGAGAAAGTGATTGGGATTACAGCAGAAAATTTAGTCTGGGATCCGAATTTATAAGTGCCAGGAAAATTATTTTAAGTGCTCAGGGTTTAGATACTCTGGCAGAGATATATATTAATGGTGAACAAGTTGCTTCCACAAATAACATGTATCGCAAGTGGGAATTTGAAGTACAGGATTATTTAAAAGAAGGGGAAAATGAAATTAGAGTTCATTTTAATTCTCCTTTACCATATTTAAGAAAAAAAGATGAGGAGTTTCATATACCGGCCTGGAGTGTAGGTGATCACCGCCTTCATGGGGGTGGCTGGCTGCGCAAACAACCGAGTAACTTTGGCTGGGATTGGGGCCCAATGCTGGTTACCATGGGAATCTGGAATGACATTGATTTAATTGCTCTAAATACAGCTAGAATTGAAGAAATAAAGGTTGAACAGAACCATCTGGAAACTGGCAGTGTTGAAGTAGATGTTGAACTTATAACTGAAAAAATTGCTGCTGAAAAATTAAAGGTGAGGGTTAATTTTACTCAGTCTGGCGAATCAATTTATCAAAATAATTTTGAAATTGAAGGTGAAAAGGCAAAAATAGATTTTGAAATAGATAATCCGAAACTCTGGTGGCCTAATGGGATGGGGGAGCAGCCGCTTTATGATCTTGAAATATCTATTTTTGACAGCGGAGGACAGGAATTAGATGTTGTTCGGAAAAAAATTGGTTTAAGAGAACTAGAATTAATTACAGAAGATGACCAGTGGGGTCAATCTTTTAAATTTGCAGCTAATGGTAAAGAATTTTTTACTAAAGGTGCTAACTGGATACCAGCAGATGCTTTTGTCTCCAGAGTTGAAAGAAAAGATTATCGTCAGCTTTTAGAATCAGCAGCAGATGCAAATATGAATATGCTTAGAGTCTGGGGTGGTGGACTCTACGAAAAAGATGATTTTTATGAAATCTGTGATGAACTGGGGCTGACTGTCTGGCAGGATTTTATTTTTGCCTGTGGAACCTATCCCAGCTTTGATGATGATTTTATGGCTAATGTAAAGATTGAAGCGGAAGAGAATGTTAAAAGAATAAGACACCATGCTTCTCTAGCTCTCTGGTGTGGTAATAATGAGATTGAACAGGGTATTGCAGCTCAGGAGTGGAATAGTGAGAAGATAACCATGCCCTGGGATGATTATCAAAAATTATTTGACCACTTATTACCCGAAGTAGTAGCAGATTATGATCCTCAAACAGATTACTGGCCCGGAAGTCCCCATAGTCCAAAAGGGGACCGCAATGACTTTAATAATCCCGACTGGGGAGATGCCCATCTCTGGGAAGTCTGGCATGGTAAAAAGCCTTTTGAATGGTACAGAACCTGTGAACATCGTTTTAACAGTGAATTTGGTTTTCAATCATTTCCGGAACCAAAAACAGTTTATGGATATACTGAGGCAGAAGATCGTAATATAACCTCTTATGTGATGGAACAACATCAGCGCAGTGGAATTGGAAATACTACAATTATGCAGTATATGCTTGACTGGTTTAAACTACCAGAGGGTTTTGAGAATGTTTTATGGACAAGTCAGATCCTCCAGGGCTTAGGAATTAAATATGCTGTAGAAAACTGGCGGCGTAATATGCCGCGAGCTATGGGAACACTTTACTGGCAGTTAAATGACAACTGGCCTGTAGCCAGCTGGTCTTCACTTGATTATCACGGCCGCTGGAAGGCCTTACATTATATGGCCAAAAGGTTTTATGCTCCAATTATTATCTCCGGAATAGAAAATAATGCGGATGCAACTGTTGAAATTCATGTAACCAGTGATAAATTTGAGAACATCAAGGGTCAGGTTAACTGGCAGTTAAGAAATGTTAGTGGTCAGCTGATTTTAGAAAACTCATTTGAAACCGAGATAAAATCCGAAAGTAACCAACTGCTGAGGACTCTTGAACTTCAGGATTATGTAAATCAATATGGGATAAGAGATTTAATGCTCTGGCTTGAATTAGAGGTAGATGGAGAAATAATAGCTGATAATTTTGTCTCTTTCGCTAAACCAAAACATATGCAGCTTGAAAAACCAGAGATTGAAACTAAAGTTAAGCGTCTTGAGGCTGGTAAATATTGGTTGAGTATCAGTTCAGCTAAAACAGCCCTCTGGACCTGGCTAGAATTAGAAGATAATGATTTAAAATTAAGTGATAATTTCTTCCATCTTTATCCAGGGAGAGAAATTAATATAACTGCAGAAATTGATGCTGATCTGAGGGCAGAAGAATTTGAGTCACACTTAAAAATAAGTTCATTAGTTGATACTTATTAATTTATCAAAGTAAGAGATTAGGATATATTATATTAAATATTTTAAAAATAAAATACTAACTTAAAATACTAAACAAAAATAATTTTAATAAGAATAAGGGTTGAATTTTAAGGTGTGACCGACCTTATTAATTCAACCTTTTAACTATTTCTTAAATCTAGGAGATGATAAAAATGAAAAAAAATTTATTAGAAGAATTCGCCGATTCAGTTACTAAAGAAAAGGCTGATTTACTAACTTTCTGGCTGAATAATTCTATTGATAAACATTATGGAGGATTTTATGGTGAAGTATCGGTTTCTAATAAAGCTCAGGCTGAAGCTGATAAAGCCTTAATTTTAAACAGCCGTATTCTCTGGAGCTTTGCTAATGCCTACCGCGAGGATAAAAATCCAGATTATTTAAAGATGGCAGATAGAGCTTATGATTATCTCATTGCTAATTTTGAAGATAAAAAATACGGTGGTTTTTACTGGCTGCTAGATTACAAAGGAGAAGTTAAAGAAAACAAAAAACAGATTTACGGACAAGCTTTCTGTATCTATGCTTTTAGCGAATATTATCGTGCTGCTGATAATGAAGATGCGTTAAAAAGGGCTGTAGATCTTTTTTCAATCCTGGAAAGTGAAAGTTATGATCCAGAATACAAAGGTTATTTTGAAGCATATAATAGAGATTGGTCAGCAGCTGATGATATGAGCTTAAGTGAGAAAGATCTGAATGTCGCCAAATCTATGAACACTCATCTTCATATTTTAGAAGCTTATACCAATTTATATCGTGTCTGGCCTGACCCTGGTTTAGAATCAAAGCTTAAAGAATTAATTGAAGTTGTAATCAATAATATAGTTAATCAGGATCAGTATCGCTTTAAGCTCTTTTTTGATCAGGACTGGACATCAAAATCTGATATTATTTCTTATGGTCATGATATTGAAGGGAGCTGGCTTCTTTATGAGGCAGCAGAAGTACTGGGAGAACAGGTTGTTCTTGATTTTGTAGAAGATTATGCACTAAAAATGGCAGCTGAAGTCTTAGAAAATGGAACTGCAGCAGATGGAAGTATTTATTACGAATCTAAAAATGGTAAATTAGATAGAGACCGCCATTGGTGGCCTCAAGCAGAAGCAGTTATTGGATTTATTAACGCCTACCAGTTAAGTGGAGAAGAAGATTTTATTCAGGCAGCTGCTAAATGCTGGGATTATATTATAAAAAATATAGTTGATCAGCAAAATGGCGGCTGGTACTGGCTGGTAAATGAGCAGGGAAAAGCAGCTTCTAAAGCTAAAATTAATGCCTGGAAGTCGCCCTATCACAGCAGTAGGGCCTGTTATGAAATTATTAATAGAATTGAACAAATTTTAGTCTAAAAAATAATTTGAGGTGAAAAAAATGGATTTAATAAATAAACCAGATAAGGATGAATTTCAGACTCGTCTTCGCTTGTTAAAAAAGAAAAGACAGAACTTAGTTGAAAGAAAAAATGAAAGAGTTGAACCAGGTAACGGAATTTTTTTCCGCTATAAACATCCTGTTTTAACAGCAGAACATACTCCGATTTACTGGCGTTATGATTTAGATTATCAAAGCAATCCCTATTTAATGGAAAGACAGGGGATTAACGCAACATTTAATCCTGGTGCCATTAAATTAAATGGCAAATATTATTTAATGGTCAGAACTGAGGGAAATGACCGCAAATCATTTTTTTCGATAGTAGAAAGTGATAATGGAATTGATAATTTTGAGTTTTGGGATTATCCGGTTGAGATTCCAGAAACCAAAAGACCAGATATTAATGTTTATGATATGAGGTTGGTTAAACACGAAGATGGCTGGATTTATGGTATTTTCTGCACTGAGCGAAAAGATCCTGAAGCAGATGCTGGAAATACCACTGCTGCAGAAGCTCAAGCTGGTATAGTCAGAACAAAAGATTTAAAGGAATGGGAAAGACTGCCTGACTTAAAAACTCCCTCAGCTCAGCAGAGAAATGTTGTTTTACATCCAGAATTTGTAGATGGTAAATATGCATTTTATACTCGTCCTCAGGACGGATTTATCAGTACTGGCTCCGGCGGTGGAATTGGTTGGGGGCTGGCTGATGATATTGAAAATCCAGTAATTAATAAAGAAGAAATTATTGATCAAAGATTTTATCATACAATCAAGGAAGCAAAAAATGGTCAGGGTGATGCTCCAATAAAAACTGATGAGGGGTGGCTGCATATTGCCCATGGTGTTCGTAATACAGCTGCCGGACTGCGTTATGTAATTTACGCTTTTATGACAGATTTAGATGATCCTACTAAGGTGATTTATAATCCTGGTGGTTATTTAATTGCTCCCCACGGTGAAGAAAGGGTTGGAGATGTCTCAAATGTAGTTTTTGTTAATGGAGTAATCAGAGAAGATAATGGTAGAGTTTTAATTTACTATGCTTCCTCTGATACCCGAATCCATGTGGCAGAGACTTCTGTAAATCGTCTGCTTGATTATGCAAAAAACACCCCGGAAGACAAACTTCGCTCTGCAGCTTCTGTTAAGACAAGAAAAGAATTAATTGAAAAAAATCTAAAAATAATGAATAGCTAAGAAGTTTAAGCTTACAGGTCTTTTTGGCCTGTTAGTTTTTTGAGATATAACTGAGTAAATTACAAAAAAATCTGAATTATATTCATGTTCAAATTGATAGTTTTATAATATTATTAATTTACAGAATTAAAACAAATTGAAGGAGTGTTAATTTATGAGTGAAGAAATCAAAATTTATGGAGAAAGCCTGCCAAATATTCCCTGGGAGGAAAAACCTGCGAATTGTGACAATGTAGTTTGGCGTTCAAAGAAAAACCCAATAATTCCGCGTGATGCGACTCCAAATTCTAATAGTATTTTTAATAGTGCTGTTGTTCCATACAAAGAGGGTTTTGCTGGTGTCTTTAGAGTTGATGATAAGGCAAGAAATATGAATATTCATGCTGGCAAAAGTAAAGATGGAATTAATTGGGACATTGAGCCAGAACCGATAGAATTTGACTATGATAAAGACGAAATTGGTAAGTCAGAATATAAATATGATCCAAGAGTGGTAGCAATGGATGGGAAATATTATGTAATGTGGTGTAATGGTTATCATGGCCCAACAATTGGACTGGGATACACTGAAGATTTCAAGAACTTTACTCAGATGGAGAATTCTTTTTTACCTTTCAATAGAAATGGGGTTTTGTTTCCGAGAAAAATAAATGATAAATATGTTATGCTAAGCCGTCCCAGTGATAATGGCCATACACCTTTTGGTGATATCTTTTTAAGCCAGAGTAATAATTTAGTGCACTGGGGAGAACATAGATATGTAATGGGAAGCAAAGGTGGTTGGCAGAGTACAAAAATAGGACCAGGGCCAGCTCCAATCGAAACATCAGAAGGATGGCTTTTAATTTATCATGGTGTTTTAAATTCTTGTAATGGTTTTGTCTACAGCATGGGTGCTGCCTTATTAGATTTAGAAAAACCATGGCAGGTAAAATATAGAACTGAACCTTATTTACTTTCCCCACAAGAAGATTATGAATGTGTTGGAGATGTACCTAATGTTGCTTTCCCTTGTGCAGCTTTACATGATCCTGATACTGGTAGAATGGCAATTTATTATGGTGGAGCAGACACAGTAGTTGCTCTTGCTTATACTAAAATAGATGAACTGGTAGAATTTATTAAGAATAATTCACTTTAGAATAATATGATATTTAGTGTTCAAGATTATAAAAATCTCAAACATAAGAAAGGAATAGCTAATGGATAAATTAACTATTATTTCTCTTATCTTATTGATTATGTTTTTTAGTACGTCAGTTATTGCAGTTGAGCCAACAAAAATTATTAGAACTGAACCTATCAATTCGGAAGCGAGTAAAGAAGTTCGTGCAGTACTTAATTATCTTCATACTATTAATGGAGATAAAATGCTCTCAGGACAAATGGAGTCTACTTGGGTGGATGGACCTAATTATGAACTGGAATATATTAATAAACACACAGGTAAGCAGCCAGCTATTAGAGGCCTAGATTTTATTCATGAAAAAGATAATCAAAATGTTGTTAATAGAGCAATTGAGTGGTGGCAAAAAGGTGGAATCCCGACAATTATGTGGCACTGGGGAGCACCAACGATTGGAGAAGGTTATGAAAATAGCAAAAAAGAAATTAACATTGATCAAGTTTTAACAGAAGGAACAAAAGAATATAAAGCAATGATTTCAGATTTAGATAGAATTGCTAATTATTTAAAACAATTAAAAAATGCTAATGTTCCTATAATCTGGCGCCCAATGCATGAGCATAATGGTAGTTGGTTCTGGTGGAGTAAAGGAGGACCAGAGAAGTTTAATAAACTATGGAGATTTATGTATAATTATTTTACTGAAGAAAAAGGCTTAAATAATCTTATCTGGTTTTTAGGTTTTGCAGATAATGCTGATAAAGATTGGTATCCTGGAGATAAATATGTAGATCTAAGTGGTGCTGACACTTACAATGTTGATTCTAAACCACAGAAAAAAATGTATAATTCCGTTCGAGATGTAGTAGGATTAGGAGAGCCGGTAGCTTATCATGAATGTGGAGTAATGCCTGATCCAGAATTGTCAAAAAAAGATAATATTGATTGGATTTGGTTTATGACCTGGCATTCTGATTGGCTTATAGATAATAATTCAATAGAACATCTAAAAAAAGTATATAATAGTGAATATGTAATAACCTTATCTGAACTACCAAATATTATGGATTATTATATTACTGAAAAAGTAGAAACAAAAATCGCTAAAATTTATACAATGGCAAAAGGAAATGGTAAAATTAAGAGTAGTACTAATAATACAACAGTAGATAAAAGAACTGAAGTCTGCTTTGAGGCAGTTGCAAATAAAGGTTTTGAATTTACTAAATGGTCAGGAAATATTAATGGTCAACAGAATCCCATTAAAATAAATGCAAATGATGATATTAAAATAATTGCTCACTTTAAAGCGGCTGCAAATACCAATCTGCTAAGTAATGGAGATTTTTCTGATGGCTTAACTGGTTGGAGTAGCTATATTTTTGAAAATGAGGGAGCAAAAGCTGAACTGAAAACAGATAAGGGAAAAGCTAAAATTAATATTCAAAATCCTGGTAAAGAAAAGTATCATGTTCAATTAATTCATTCTAATATAAAATTAGAAAAGGGTATTAAGTATAACCTAACTTTTGACATTTATTCAGATTCTGAGCGAAAATTATTTGTGAAAGTTGGAGAGCAGGGTGGAGATTATTTAATGTATTTTGGTGATGATTCAATTGAGATTAGCCATAATAAAAAGACAATTAAAAGAACTTTTACTATGGAGGAAGCAGATGATCCTGATGCTCGTATTGAATTTAATGTTGGATTAGAAAAACCAAATGTTTATATTGATAATGTTAGTTTAAAACGGGTAGAAAATTAAGAATCCTAAACGGCAGAGTTTAATAGCTCTGCTTTTTTTAGAAAAATCTGAGTTTATTACAAAATCATTTGAGATTATTACATTTTTATTTGTAATTTTCTGATATATAATTATATTAAGTTAAATAACAGGCAAGATTATAAGTTTATAAGTAATCATAAATAGCTTACCGGTAGCTAAACTAAACTCAGGAGGAAAAAAAGTGAAGAAAAAAATTGTTTTATTATTAGTTTCACTATTATTAGTGTCTTTTATGTCAACTGCTGTGATGGCTCAGGACGAGAATTATGAAAAAGAGTATACTTATGTAATTAATACAATGAATGTAGATTCTCTACTTGAAGACCCTCGTTTGGATTTAATTAAAGAAAAGTTTAATGTTGATTTTGAATTTAGACCAGTAAACTGGGGAAATTGGGATGAAAGGGTTAGAATTTGGACTGCTTCTGGTGATATGCCAGATGTTATGTGGACTGATTTACAGAATAAATTTACTGAGTATGTCAATTGGGCAAGTCAGGGAGCATATAAACCTATTCCAAAATTTGGTGATAAATATCCTAATTTACAGGCAATCAGAGATAAATTAAAATCAGACGATTATTGGGAGATAAATGGAGAATTATATGCAATGCCAGTACCAATGGGAACGGTAGATTGGAGAGATCCTTTGGTAGATACTTTTAACTTTATCTATCGAGTTGATTGGGCTAAAGAGGTTGGTCTTTTTAACAAAGATCACGAGTATAGCTGGGATGAAATGGTAGAGATGGCTGAAGCTTTTATAGAAAAAAACCCTGGTGAAAACAGAAAAACTATTGGTATAGGTGGTATTGGTTGGGCTTGGCCCTGGTTTGCAGGTTTAAGACAAACTCATCAAATGAATACTTATACTGTTAAAGATGGAGAGTATGTATGGGCGCCTGCTCAACCAGAATTTCTTGCTGGAATAAAAGAAACAAAAAAGTTATATGATCAAGGAATAATTTGGGAAGATCAGCCGATTGCTAACAATGATGCTGCTAAGAATAAATTCATTGCTGGAGAATTAGGAATATATTTTGATAACATTAGTGTTGGAGTTTATTCTGAAATAATGAATTCTATTACTGCAGCCGATAAAAATGTAGAACTTGCCGACGTTTCCCCTATGTTTGTTACGAGTCCAAAAGGCAATTATTTTGCAGAGGAACTTTTAGATCACTGGAGTGCAACAATATATAATCCTGAGATGTCTGATGCTAAACTTGCTAGATGGTTAGAAATTGAAAATTATATGGCTGGAAAAAAAGGACAGCGACTTTCTACTTTAGGTATTGAAGGTAAAGATTATCAAATAGACGAAAACGATGAAGTTGAAATACTCTGGGAAAAAGATGAAGACGGAAATTTAATTAATCCCTATGATACAGGAGTAAGATTTTTTCAATTAACCACAATGCATGATGAATTTGACTTAAATAATCCTAATTTAGCTGATAAAATTAAAAATGATGTAAAAAGTATATTAAGAAGAAAATTAGAAGATGATGTTTATGTGAATCCTCAACCATATGAAGTAACCTGGTTTGCTGGAGATGATTATACCAGATATAATTCTAGATTAGGAGACACGATGGCTGAAGTTAGTGATGTAATTGTATCAACAAATAGCATGGAAGAATTAGAAAATAAATGGCAAGAATATATTGATTCTAAAAGAGACACTGTTGATATAATTTTAGAAGAATTAAATCAAGAATTATTAAAAGAATAAGATTCTTTAGTCCAGGAGTTATAACTCCTGGACTACAAATCATTAACTAATATTGAGGGTGAAATTTTTATGAAAGCTAAAATTAATAATTTACTTAGTAGTATTTTTGAACATAAATATATTTATCTAATGTTAGTTCCAGGTTTAGCTTTTTTATTAGTATTCAAATATTTTCCGATGTATGGAATACAACTTGCATTTAAAAGGTATATGATAAATGAGGGGATAACAGGCAGTCCCTGGATTGGTTTAGAAAATTTTCTGTATATTTGGAGTGAGCCAGCATTTTGGCGAGCTTTTAAAAATACCATTGTCATTTCTTTAATGAAATTAGGTTTAGGATTTCCTATAGGTATAATTTTGGCTTTATTAATTAATGAACTGAAGATGAAAAAATATAGAAGATTCTTGCAGACTATTTATACTTTTCCCCATTTTCTATCCTGGGTAATTGTATCTGGTATAATATTTAACTTTCTGGGTAATACTGGTGCTTTAAATAGTCTTTTAGAAAATTTAGGTTTAGGACAGATTAATTTTTTAATGAATAAAGGAATTTTTAGATATTTACTGGTTTATTCAGAGGTATGGAAGGAAGCTGGCTGGAGTACAATTTTATATTTAGCTGCGATTGCAGGTATTGATCCTACTTTATATGAAGCAGCGACTGTTGATGGAGCAAATCGCTGGCATAAAATTAAATATATTACCTGGCCGGGAATCCAGAATATAGTTGTGATAATGTTCATCATGACAGTCGGTAGTATTATGGTGGCGGGTTTTAATCAGGTATTTAATCTTTATAATGAAGTAGTCTATGATGTAGGAGATATTATTTCTACATATGTTTATCGGATATCTTTTCAGCAGGCACCAGACTATGGTGTAAGTACAGCAGTCGGATTATTTAATGGTGTAGTAAACTTTATGCTTTTAATGATTGCTAATACTGTAGCTAAAAAGTTTGGTAAATCAGGTATTATATAGGAGTTGATATGATGACTAAGAGAAAATTTACAGTGGTAGATATAATAATATTGATATTATTGACGATTTTTGGGCTTGCTGTTTTATATCCATTTTATAATGCTATTTTAGTTTCTTTAGTTCCTCAACATGTATATGCTGAAAGTCCTTTTATGCTCTGGCCAGATGAAATTACATTGGATGCATATAAACAGGTTTTTAATGATCAGACGCTTATTAATGGTATGAAAACAACAGTAATAGTAACATTTCTTGGAACGGTATATAATATGTTAATAACAATTTTAACTTCATATGCTTTAACAAAAGATATACCTGGACGTAAGTTTATTAATTATCTAATTTTGTTTACAATGTTTTTTTCAGGAGGTTTAATACCATATTATTTATTAATTAAAAATTTGGGTCTAATAAATAATATTTTAGTAATGGTATTACCAATGGGTTTTAATATTATGTATATGATTGTATTACGGAGTTTCTTTAATGATATACCAGATGCTTTAGAAGAATCAGCAAAAATTGATGGAGCAAATGATTTTATAATTTTGTTTAAAATAATTTTACCTCTTTCTTTACCAATTCTTGCAACATTATCTTTATATTATGGAGTAAATCGCTGGAATGAATGGTATCATGGTATGTTATTTATTAATAGTCCAGATATAATGCCTTTACAGCTTGTTTTAAGGAATATTGTTCAAGATGCGAGTAAATTTCTTCAGGGAAATACAGCTGCAATGGCAAATGTTGAAACTTTCTCAGAAGGAATACAAATGGCCAGTGTTGTAACTACAATGTTTCCGATAATGATGCTTTATCCATTTCTGCAGCGTTATTTTTTATCAGGTTTAACTTTAGGGGCTGTAAAAAGCTAGTTATATCATATATAATTTTAATGATGGATGCAGATATTTATTATTTGTATCCATTTTTCCTGCTTATTTAATCGAAAAAGGGGGTAAAAATGTATCAGGTTGTAGTTGTTGATGACGAATGGTGGATATTACAGGGAATATTAAAAACTTTTAATTTCAAGCAAATGGGGTTTAATGTATCTATGTCAAGTACTGATCCCAAAGAAGTGTTAAGATATTTAAAAAACAATAAAGTTGATGCAGTTTTTACTGATATTAAAATGCCAGAGTATTCTGGCATTGATTTAATAAAAGAAAGCAGAAAAATAGACTGCCGTTGTGAATTTGTAATAATTAGTGGCTATGCAGAATTTTCTTATGCCCAGGAAGCAATTAGAGAAGGTGCATTTGATTACTGTCTCAAACCAATTAAACAAGAAAAAGCTGATTCTATATTAAATTCACTTAATAATAAATTAAATAAAAGAAATAATAAAACATCCAAAAAAGAAAATATTGAATTTAAAAAAATTGATAATCCAGAATTTAAAAAAATGTTGAGATATATTAATAAAAATTTCAAAGAAACACTTTATTTGAAAAACTTATCACAAAAATTTGGTTTTAACTCAAATTATGTTTGTCATTTGTTTAATAAATACTTAGACAAAAGTTTTTCAGAATATTTAACAGATTTACGAATGGAAAAAGCGGAAGAATTATTAAAAAAAGAAAAATTGAGTATAAAAGAAATAGCTGCTCGAAGTGGATATAATGATTATTATTATTTTAATAAGGTTTTTAAAAAATGTCATGATTTAACAGCTTCTGAGTTTAGAAAAAAATTAAAATAACAAAATAAGGAGAGAATAAAATGCCAATTAAATTTGATCAACAGAATAAAATTTTTCATTTATATAACGATAAATTCTCATATATTATTCAGGTAGCAAAAACCGGACATCTGCTGCACTTATACTGGGGTAAAAAAGTTAATCCTGATCTTGATTATACGCATTTATTAAGAAAAGAAACAAGAGATGAAAACTTAAAAGGGGAAGCAGAGAATGAATTTTTACTCGATAATATACCCCAGGAATATCCTGCCTATGGACATTCCGACTTTAGACAGCCTGCCTATCAGGTTGAGCTGGCAGATGGAAGTAGAGTTAGTAATTTAAAATATAATGGACATCAAATAAAAACTGGTAAAGATCAATTAAAGGGATTACCGGCAACATATGTAGAAGCTGATAAAGAAGCAGATAGTTTAATTATTAATCTTTTTGATGAGGTGGCAGAATTAAAGGTTGAGTTAGTCTATAGTATTTATAATGAATATAATGCTATAACACGTTCGGCTAAATTTATTAACCAGTCAGATAAGAAGATTGAACTAAAAAGAGCATTTAGTATGTCTGTAGATTTTGCAGACTCTAATTTTGATTTAATTACAACTTCCGGAAGTTGGAGTAGAGAAAATCATATTAAGAGAAGATCTTTAATATCTGGAATGCAGTCGGTAGAAAGTACAAGAGGTGCCAGTAGTGCACAGCATAACCCATTTATGATGCTGGCCCGAAAAAATACTGATGAAAATCAGGGAGAGGTTTATGGATTTTCTTTTGTTTACAGTGGTAACTTTTTTGCTGGAGTTCAGGTTAATACTTTTGATAAAGCCAGGGCCTTAATGGGAATAAATCATTTTGATTTCAACTGGCTTTTAAAAAGTGAAGAAAGTTTCCAAACTCCAGAAGTAGTAATGAGTTATAGTGATTCTGGTTTAAATGATTTATCACAGATTTATCATAAGTTATATCGAGAAAGATTGGTTAGAGGGAAGTTTCGAGATAAAGAAAGACCAGTTTTAATAAATAATTGGGAAGCTACTTACTTTGATTTTAATGAAGATAAAATTCTTGAAATTGCTAAAACTGCTGCTGATTTAGATCTTGAATTATTTGTACTGGATGATGGTTGGTTTGGAAATAGAAATGATGATACAACTTCACTTGGTGACTGGTTTGTTGATCAGGCAAAGTTACCTAATGGACTTGCACCCTTAGCTGAAAAAATTAATAATTTAGGTTTAAAATTTGGCCTCTGGTTTGAACCAGAAATGATATCTCCTGCAAGTAAACTTTATCAAGAATATCCTGATTGGTGTATTCATGTAGAAAGTAGAACTAGAACTTTAGCCAGAACTCAGCTTGTTTTAGATTTGAGTCGAAAAGAAGTGAGAGAAAAAATTTTAGAAATGTTAACAAATATCTTAAGTAGTGCCAATATTGCTTATGTAAAATGGGATATGAATAGAAATATGACTGAAATTGGATCAGCTAAATTAGACTCAGAACGCCAGCAAGAACTGGCTCATCGTTATATTTTAGGACTATATGAAATTCTAGAAGAACTTAGAAATAGATTTCCAGAAATTTTATTTGAAAGCTGTGCCAGTGGTGGAGGCCGTTTTGACCCAGGAATGCTTTATTATATGCCTCAGACCTGGACAAGTGATAATACAGATGCTGTAGAAAGATTAAAAATTCAATATGGCACCAGTTTCATTTACCCATTGTCGTCAATTGGAGCTCATGTATCTGCAGTACCAAATCATCAACTTGCTAGAGTTACACCTTTGAAAACAAGGGCTGAAACTGCTTTTTTTGGTAATTTTGGTTATGAACTTGATCTCAGTGATTTATCTAAAAAAGAAAAGAAACAGGTCAAAGAACAGGTTAAATTTTATAAAAATAAGAGAAAATTAATACAGCAAGGGAAATTTTATCGTTTGCTGAGCCCATTTTCAAATAATGGAGATACTGCCTGGATGGTTGTTTCTGAAAATAAAGACCAGGCCTTAGTAGGTTATTACAAAGTGCTGGCTGAACCAAATGCTCCTTTTAGACGTTTAAAGCTTAAGGGTTTAGATCCTAATGCTATCTATCAGTTTAATAAAAACGAAAAACTCTATGGTGGAGACGAATTAATGTATATCGGAATAGATCTACCAAAACAGTTTAATGGTGCTCAACCTGATGGGACAGTCTTTAAAGGAGATTTCCAGTCAAAAATATGGGAGTTTAAAATAATAAAATAATAAAATTGATAGAGAAAGGGGGTGAAAAATATTATAAAACAAATGACTTTGAAGAGAAAAATATTTAGCTTGATTGCTATAGCTGTTTTCTTTATCATATCTTTTCAAACAGTAAGTTATTTGAGTATACAAAATGTGATAGAAAATAGAGCTAAAGATTATTCTCAATCTACAATCTTTCAAACTAAAACAGCTGTCGAACAGACTTTAGATAGAGTGGAAAATAGAACACAAAAATTTGCTTATAATACTTATCTAATTGATTTTTTAAAAGCAGACACTATTGAAGAAAAAATTGAGGTTCATCCATATGTAGAAAATGTTATAAATAATCTTTTGGAAAACAATACCGAATTTAGAGCTGCTGCTTTAGTAAAAGAAAATAACTGGAGAAATTTTTATGGAGATTTAGATTATTTTGTTTATCAAAAAGTTGTCAATGATTTAGGGGAGGAATTTAATAATCTGACAAGAGGCCAGTTCGAGATTATTGAACATAAAGGTGAAATTATTCATTTCTATTTATACCCAATTTTTGATTTACACAGCAGTTCAAATAAAAATAATAAGCTAGGAACTGCCATTATTAGAATTGACTCTAGTAATATTAATAAAAGTATTAGAGATATTTCTGCTAATCAATATACCACTTTTTTTATTGCAGATGAAAATGATAGATTTATTACTTCCAGTTTAAAAAGTAATTTAATTGATAATAGTAAAGCCTTTGAAAACTATAATCAGAATTCAGAATATATTGTTCAAAATGAAAGAATAAATTTTGCTAACTGGAGAATCTATGGCTTTACTTCTCGTAATAAAGTTGCGGAAGATTTAAAGCAATTTCCATTGATGATTATTTTTAGTAGTCTAACTTTTGTTATTTTACTTTTAGGGATTGGTTTTGTTCTTAACAAAAATATAACTAAACCAGTTATTAGTATTGCTAAAAGTATGGATCTAATTGGAGAAAATAATGATAATCAAAGAATAAATTTAGATATCAATGGAGAATTAGGAATAATTGTAGAAGATGCTAATAAAATGCTGGATAAAATTGAAAACTTTAAAAAACATGAAATTGAAATGCAAACACAAATTTATGAAACTAAAATTTCTCGGCATAAAGCTGAATTATCTGCTCTTCAAAGTCAGATTAACCCCCATTTTTTATATAATACTTTAGAATGTATTCGTAGTATAGGTGCGGTTTATGAAAGTCAGGAAATAATGGATATTTCTATTGCTATGGCTGATATTTTTAGATACAGTATTAAATCAAATAGATTTGTTAAGGTAAAAGAAGAAATTGAAATTATAGAAAGTTATTTAAAAATAATGAAGCTTAGATTTCCTAAGAGAATTAACTACGAAATAGATATCAAAAATCAGATAAAAAATAAGAAAATAATAAAAATGTTATTACAACCAATTGTCGAAAATGCTTTTTATCACGGGCTTGAATCCAAAACTGATGGTGGTAAAATTTTGATTAAAGCAGAAATTAAAGATGAAGATATAATATTCTTAATTTCGGACAATGGTAAGGGGATTAAGGAAGAAAAATTAAATTTATTAAATAATAGTTTAAATAGAGTTTTAAAAATTGAAATTGAAGACTTTAAAAAACATGGGATTGGAATTTTAAACATTAATAAAAGAATAAAACTTAATTATGGAGAAGAATATGGTTTAAAATTAGATAGTAAAATTGATCAAGGAACAGAAGTAGAAATTATAATTCCGGTAGAGAAATAAAGATCAAAAAACAAGCATTGAAGAGATAAAATAAATTTGTAGAGGTGAGAGAAAATGGGCATATTTAATATTAATGGTCCAATTTATAAAATATCTAAAATTATCTATAATTTATTAGTTTTAAATATTCTTTGGTTTGTTTTTTCAATTGCAATAATAACAATAGGGCCGGCAACTATTGCTTTATTTTATGTAAGCGGAAAAATAATAAGAGGAGAGAGCTATAAATTAGTAAGAGATTTTTGGAAAAGTTTTAAATTGAATTTTAAGCAGGGAATTATTATTTTTTCTGTATTTGCTTTAGCTTTTTATTTGATTTTAGTAAATATTAGAAGTGTGAACATGCTTTCATTAAATAGATTTTTACTTCCAGTACAATATTTTATTTTATTTGAACTTCTGGCTGGAAGTATAATTGTTTATCCACTTTTAGCTAGATATCATCTAAGTATTCTGAGAAGTTTTAAAATGGCTTTTTTTATTGCAAATAGACATCTAATTACAACAATTTTATGTCTTGGTGTTTTACCTGCTTTATATTATCTAATATACTGGAAGCCAATTTTCTTGCTTTTGATAATGGGAATTTATGTTTTTTGGATTAACTTCCTTTTAAAAGATAAATTTAATCTATATCATAATAGATGAATTAGATTAAATAACAGGTCTATCTTAGACCTGTTATTTATCGTTTTAAAAAAATTAATTAAATTTTAAAATAGACTTGCAACTTAAATTTTAAAGTGATAACTTAAGAGGTAAGGATAAATTTAACTATTAAAGAAAGTCATAAAAATTTTAAAGAAATATTTAGTAGTTTCTAAATTATTTTAACAATTGTTAAAAAAAGGGGAGATAGAAAATGTTTTTTGAAATGTCATTAAAAGAAATGAAAAAATATATGGGCTCCAGTCCTAAATCTGATGATTTTGAGCAGTACTGGCAGGAAGCTCTGGCTGAAATGAAAGCAGTTGATCCAGAAATAGAGATTAAACACTCAGCCTTCCAGACCGATTTTGCTGAATGTTATGATCTATACTTCACCGGGGTTAATGATGCCAGGATCCATGTTAAATACATAAAACCAAAAAATATTAAAACAAAACAGCCAGCAGTAATCGAGTTTCATGGTTATGGTTGTGAAATTGAAGATTGGGCTGATAAATTACAGTTTGCAGCTCGTGGTTATTCATATTTTGGGATGGATTGTCGTGGTCAGAGTGCAGGTTATTCGGAAGATAGTGGTGGTGTAAAGGGTAATACCCGTAATGGTCATATTATTAGAGGTCTTGCAGATGCCCCCGAAAAATTATATTATCGAAATGTTTTTCTAGATACTGCCCAACTGGCTGGAATTGTAATGGATATGGAAAATATTGCTGAAGATCGAGTTGGAGTATTTGGTTATTCTCAGGGTGGAGCTTTGACTGTTGCCTGTGCGGCACTGGAACCACGAATCAAAAAAGCAGCTCCAGTTTATCCATTTTTAAGTGACTATCAGAGAGTAACTCAGTTAGATATCGACAATAGCGCCTATGCAGAAATTAAAGAATTTTTCCGGAAATATAATCCTTTACATAATAAGGAAGAAGAAATATTTAATAAATTATCCTATATAGATATTCAGAATCTGGCAGATAGAATAGAAGCAGAGGTATTAATGACAACCGCTATTGCTGATCCAGTCTGTCCACCTTCTACTCAATTTGCAGTTTATAATAAAATTGAAGCGAAAAAAGATATAGTTATTTATCCTGATTATGGGCATGAGGGTTTACCTGGAATAAGAGATCGACATTATAGATTTTTTAATGATTTATAAGTTTAGTTACCAATTTGTTTTTTTAGGAGAGATATAAATGGCAGAATTAAAAAAATTATGGAATTATCTTCGGGAATATAAATTATTCTTTTTTGGAGCTATATTTTTTATTATTCTAAATGTAGTTTTTTCTATGATTCCTGGTTATTTAAACAGAAGAATAATTGATGATGTTATAAATGCTCAAAAAATGGAATTGCTGGCTGGCTTTTTGGTTGCCTATATAGGTGCTAACCTGCTTAGAGCAGCAGCAATAATGGTGCAGAGATTTTTTGCAGAAAGTCTATCTCAAAATCTACTTCGCGATTTAAAACAGGATCTTTATGATCACCTGCAGAAGCTATCATTTAACTTTTTTAACAATAATCGAACCGGTGAATTAATGTCCAGAATGACAGGTGATATGGAAGCAGTGAGAATGCTTTTTGCAGATGGTATGATCCAGTTTACACGTGCAATTTTTTACATAGTCTTTGTTATGGCAGTTTTGATACCTGAAAGTTTAAAGCTTTCATTAGTGTCACTTGCTTTAAGTCCTCTAATTGGATTTTTTGCTTACAGGCTTGGGGTCAGAATTAAACCAATTTTTCGCCAGGTAAGGCGTCAATATTCTGATCTTAACTCAACTGTACAGGAAAATATTTCAGGTATTAGAATCGTTAAAGCCTTCCATCAACAGTGTTATGAGATGGAGAAATTTGATGAAGAGAATCATAACTATTTTACTAAAAATTATAGTGCAGCAAAAATCTGGTCTAAATACTTTCCAATTATGGAGTTTCTAGGTGGAACAAGCACGGTGCTGCTGTTATTTTATGGTGGTCGCCTTGTAATCCAGGGAGAAATCACTCTTGGTGTCTGGATGCAGTTTAATTCGTATCTCTGGATGTTAATTATGCCAATGCGGATGATTGGACATATAGTTAATATGTTTTCCAGAACAAGTGCCTCTGCTGAGAGAATCTTTAATATCCTGGAGACTGAGCCTGAAATCAAAAATAAAGATAAGGCAATAAAAGTGGATAGAATTAAAGGTGAAGTTGAATTTAAAAATGTTTCACTAAGTTATGGAGATGAAGATATTTTAAAGGATGTCTCCTTCCATGCTAAGCCAGGAGAAACTGTTGCTATTATGGGAGCAACCGGTAGTGGTAAATCATCATTAATCAATTTAATTCCCCGCTACTATGAGGCAACTAAGGGACAAATATTAATAGATGGTGTTGATAATAGAGATTATGATCTACAAAATTTAAGAAAACAGGTTTCAATAGTAATGCAGGATGTATTCCTTTTTTCTGAAACAATTTCCAATAATATAGCTTATGGTCAGCCCGGACTTGATTTAGAGAAAATAAAACGAGCTGCAGAAATAAGCAGTGCCCGCAATTTTATTGAAGATATGGAAGCTGGTTTTGAAGAAGTTATTGGTGAAAGAGGAATGGGACTTTCCGGTGGACAAAAGCAGAGAGTTTCACTAGCCAGAGCAATTGTTGAAGAAAGTCCAATCCTAATTCTTGATGATGCAACTTCTGCTGTTGATATGGAGACTGAACATCAGATCCAGCAGGCTTTAGAGGGAATGGATGAGAGAAGTACCCTCTTTTTAATTGCTCATCGTATTTCTTCTGTTAGAAATGCAGATCAAATAATTATTCTTGATCATGGAGAAATTATAGAACGAGGTACTCACGAAGAATTAATCAATAATAAAGGACATTATTATACAATGTTTAAGGAACAGTATAAAGAAGTAATAGATGAAGCAGAAATTGAAGAAAGGTGGGTGAACTAAATGGCCTATAATCGATATTTTGAAGATGAAGAAATGGAAAATTTAGATCCAAATAATATAAAAAGAGTACTTTCATATTTAAAACCATATAAATATAAAGTTGCTTTTTCACTATTTTTAATGGCCATGGCCGCCTTTGCAGATCTTTTAGGTCCGTATTTAACCAAGGTTGCAATTGATAATTACATTACAGCTGGCGATTATTCTGGACTTACTATGATTTCTCTGGTCTATCTGGGACTGCTTGCTGTTAATGGATTTGCTGTTCGTTTTAGAGTTTTAATAATGAGCAAGGTGGGACATAAAGTAGTACGTAATATTAGGCAGGATTTATTTCAACATATACAGAAATTATCCTTTAGCTATTTTGATTCAATTCCAGCTGGAAAAATTATAGTTCGGGTAATGAATAATGTTAATTCACTGCAGAACTTACTGGAAAATGGTTTGATTAACATAATAACTGATACATTTCGCTTTCTGGCAATTTTAGTGATTATGCTCAATCTTGATTTAAGGTTAACCTTAATTTCGATCACTGTCATGCCAGTACTGATCTTTTTGATTTTCTTACTAAAAAAGAAGATTAGAATTGGCTGGCGTAGAGTGCAAAAGAAACGGTCTAATATGAATGCTTATATACATGAAAGTTTAACCGGAATGCAGATCACTCAGGCTTTTGTTAGAGAAGACAAAAATAGTAATATTTTTAAAGATCTGCAGGATGATTATGTCAGCAACTGGATGAAAACAGTAATGATGTCTCATGGTATTTTTCCAATTGTACTTTTGATAAATACTATAAGTGTAATTATTATGTATTTAGTTGGGATTAGAGATTTAAATGCAGGTTTGGTTACCATCGGTACTTTGGTTGCATTACTTCAGTATATCTGGCGTTTATGGCAGCCTATAATTAATATCAGTAATTTTTATAATCAGGTTTTAGTTGCTAATTCAGCTGCCGAAAGAATCTTTGATGTGCTGGATACTGAACCAGATATTGTAGATTCATCCGGGGCTAAAGAAATGCCAGAAATTAAAGGGAAAGTAGAATTTAAAAATGTTACTTTTAGCTATGAAGAAGATGGAGAAATTATTCTTAATGATATGAACTTTGAAGTTGAACCAGGAGAAACAATTGCCTTTGTGGGTGCAACAGGAGCTGGAAAGAGTACAATTATTAATTTAATGACCCGTTTTTATGATATTGATCAGGGTAGTATCTTAATTGATGATTTGGATATTCAGAATGTAAAAATTGAATCTTTAAGAAAACAAATTGGAGTTATGATGCAGGATACCTTTATTTTCTCCGGCTCTATAGCCGATAATATTCGCTATGGTAATTTAGAAGCCAGCCGTGAGGATATAGAGAGAGCAGCTAAAATGGTTTATGCTGATGAATTTATTAGAGAAATGGAAAATGGCTATGATACTGAGGTTAATGAGCGTGGATCAAGATTATCGGTTGGTCAGCGGCAGTTAATTTCATTTGCCAGAACAATTCTTTCTGATCCTAAAATATTAATTCTGGATGAAGCAACTTCAAGTATTGACACTCAAACTGAAATTTTAATCCAAAAGGCAACACAGGCTGTATTAGAAGGAAGGACTTCTTTTGTTATAGCTCACCGTCTTTCTACCATTAGAAATGCAGACCGGATTATGGTTTTAGAAGAAGGAGAAATTATTGAAACTGGAAGTCATGAGGAATTAATGGCTAAAGAGGGTCATTACCATGATTTATATATGGCTCAGTATAATAGAGTAATTTAAAAATTTATTTTAATAATAATAATTATTTTATATATTAGCTGTTTGGAAGAATATTTATGTAAAATGAAATACAATTTTATTTAAATTAGTAATTATTCTTGACAATTAATATCATTACTGTATAATTACATTATAAGAAAATCACTTATAATAAATTTACAATAATAAGACTATAAGAAAGGGTGATGTATAATGTTTAAAACAATGAAAAGATTCTTTAATGAGGTAAGTTCTGAGGGGCAGAGAATAGAAAACAACCTTAGAAAAGCTAAAGAAGAATATCGTAATGAAAACAGTAGTTATATGAACTTTTAGGAAATAAGAATATAATGAATATTATAATTAATAATAGTAATAATTATGAAACTTAAAAGAACACTTCTTATTATAAAGGGGTGTTCTTTTTTTATTAAATATCATAATCTTTAAATATATCTAAAGAAGTGATATAATATATTTAGATAATTTAGAACTTAAATAAACTTTGTTTTATTAATTAATTATATTCTCAAAATTCAAGGAGGTAGAAGTTATGAATTATAGAAAATTAGGAAAAACAGGTTATGAAGTATCAGAAGTTTCTTTTGGTGGCTGGGCAATTGGCGGAACCTGGGGAGACGTAGAAGATGAACAGTCAATGGCAGCTTTAAGAGAGGCTGTAGATCAGGGAATTAACTTTTTTGATACTGCTGATGTTTATGGAGATGGTCGCAGTGAGCGCCTGATGGCTAAATTGAGAAAAGAAACTGATGAGGAGATACATATAGCTACTAAGGCTGGGAGAAGACTTAATCCTCATAGTGCAGAAGGCTATAATAAGGAAAATTTAAACAAATTTGTGGACCGCAGCCTTAAAAATTTAGATGTAGATACTATTGATCTGCTGCAGCTGCACTGTCCGCCAACTGAAGTTTATGATCAGGAAGAGGTATTTGAGATTTTAGAAGAGATGGTCGAGGCGGGTAAAATTAAAAACTATGGTGTAAGTGTAGAAAAGGTAGAAGAGGCTATGAAAGCCCTTGAATATGAAAATGTAGCCACTGTACAGATTATCTTCAATATGTTCAGACACAAACCTGCTGATGAATTTTTAGCAAAGGCTAAAGAAAAAGATGTAGGAGTTATTTGTAGAGTTCCTCTGGCAAGTGGACTCTTAACAGGTAAATTCTCTAAGGATTCAACCTTTGCTGAAAATGATCACCGCAATTTTAACCGTGATGGTGAAGCATTTGATAAAGGTGAAACTTTTTCTGGTGTAGATTATGAGCTTGGCTTAAAGGCTGTTGATGAATTAGAAAAAATCAAACCGGCAGGTTTAACTATGGCCCAGTTTGCTCTCAAGTGGATTTTAATGCACGATGCCGTTAGCTGTGTAATTCCTGGTGGTAAAAAACCATGGCAGGTAAAAGATAATGCAGCTGCCTCTGAAGCAGATAATCTTTCTGATGAGGTAATGGAAAGAGTTGACGAAATTTATGATGAATATATCAGAGATAGTGTACATCACCTCTGGTAAAATTTAATAAAAAGTCTGTAAATTTAGACTTTAACAAAACACTTGACAAGTAATTTAAAAAGTGTATAATGAAATTAATATAAGAGAAATATAAGTAAATCACTTATAATTAATTAACAATAATAAGACTATAAGAAAGGGTGATTTGATAATGTTGAATTCTTTATTCACATTCATTAAAGCAACTAATAGTGAGGGTAGAAGAATCGAGAGCAATGTTCGCTCAGTTAAAGAGAAGCAGCTCAGACATGATTCTTGTGCTAACTTAAATCAGTACTAAAAACTGTTTTATCTAAAAGACAATTATATTTTAAAAATATAAGTCAATCACATTATAATTAAAATAACTTTATAAGAAAGGATGATTGCATATGTTTAATAGCATGTACAAATTCATGAAAGAGGCTAAGCTTGAATCTAAAGATAATCAAGCAAAGCTAAATGCTTTTAAAAACTTAGGCAATTACTAAGAATTTTAAAAAGCCAGTTAGGCTAAAATAATAATTAAAACTTAAACTAATAAGCAAATAATTATATAACCCTTAAATAAATAATAATTAAACCACCCTTCCCGGGTGGTTTTTCGTATTTGGGACAGGTTTTTTGTCATTTTTCTTAAAATATATTATAATAAGAATTAGAACTGAAAATATGGGAAAATATATAGGAGGTCATATTTATGAGTGTACACATTGGTGCAAAAAAGGGAGAAATCGCAGAAACAATTCTGCTGCCGGGTGATCCGTTAAGAGCTAAATTTATTGCAGAAAATTATTTAGAAGATGTAACCCAATATAATGATGTAAGAGGAATGTATGGATTTACAGGAACCTATAAAGGAAAAAGCGTTTCAACTCAGGGAACAGGTATGGGAATGCCTTCTCTTTCAATTTATGTTAATGAATTAATTAGAGATTATGGAGTTAAAAATCTAATTAGGGTTGGATCCTGTGGTTCCTTTAATGAGGCAGCTCAAGTAAGAGATGTAATACTTGCTAAAGCGGCCTGCAGTAATTCTAATTTGAATAAAATGCGTTTTGATGGCAAAGATTTTGCTGCAGCAGCAAGTTTTAAGCTTTTATCAAAGGCCTATCAGGTAGCAGAAGAAAAAGATACCGAGGTAAAAGTTGGTACAATTTTAAGCTCAGATGCCTTTTATAATGATGACAAAGAAGCCTGGAAAAAGTGGAAAGAATATGGTGTTTTAGGTGTAGAAATGGAATCAGCTGAGTTATTTACTCTGGCAGCTAAGTATGGTGTAGATGCTTTAAGCATTTTAACTGTAAGTGATTCTTTAGTAACTGGAGAAGAAACTACATCTGAAGAAAGAGAAAAAACATTTACTGATATGATGGAAATAGCTCTTGAGTTAGCTGAATAATTTAATTGATATTTCTAAGCTGATAAATATTTTAGAGCTGCTGATTAACAGTCAGACAGCTCAAAAATTTTAAATTTTTGTTTTCAAAATTCAAAAAATTAAATTTGCAAGGAGTTTACTTATGCAGGTAGATATTAATCTGGATTTAAAAGCAAAACAGGAATTAGTGATGACTCCTCAATTACAAATGGCAGTAAAAATTCTTCAATATAATAGTATAGAATTAACAGAATTTATTAATGAACAGGCAAAAGAAAATCCATTGTTGGAAATACTAGAAAATAAAATTGATAATTTTTACAATAACTCTACTTATAGTGGGATAAAAAATGAATCCTACAATTATGAAAATTTTATTGCTTATAACCCAAAATTTTGTGAGAGTTTAGAAAATCAACTTTTTGAAGTTTTAAGTGATAATCAATTAGAGTTAGGTAAGTTTATTGTAGGTAATTTAAATCATAAAGGAGAACTAAGTCTAGAATTTAAAGAAGTTGCTCAAATATTTTTTGATTCAAAATCAGAAAAAAAGATTGAAGAAATTAAAAAAATATATAAAAAAATACAAAGTTTAGATTTAAAAGAAGCCTTAAATTCAGTTAATCCATGTGCAGAGTATGTTGAAGCAGATTTAACTGTCAAAAGAAATGAAAACGGATATGAAATAATCTCTAATGAAAGTAATAATTTCAATCTACAAATTAGCTCTTATTATCTTAAACTTTTAAAAAATAACAGTGATTCTGAGGTAGAAGAGTATTTAAAGAAAAAATATAAAGCAGCTCTCTGGTTAATTAAAAGCATTGAACAGCGAAAAAACACCATAATCAAAATTTTAAAGGCTGTGCTGGATAAGCAGTATGACTTTTTTGAATATGGTTTTAAGCATTTATATACAATGACAATGCGGGAGATAGCAGAGGATATAGAAATGCACGAATCTACAGTTAGTAGAGCTACAACTAATAAATATATTCAAACTCCTCATGGCACTGTTCCTTTTAAAATGTTTTTTAATAGCGGTATTGATAATCTTTCTTCTGTCAGTATCAAAGCCCTAATCATTGAATTAATAAAAAATGAAGATAAAAGTAAGCCTTTAAGTGATACTAAGATCGTTGATATTTTCAAAAATGAATATGAACTTGATATTTCAAGACGAACTGTGGCAAAGTATCGAAAGGCACTTGCTATTAAAGGTTCAAGATTAAGAAATAATTATTGAGTCCAGATAATTTAATCTGGACTTTTTGTTTTTTTGTGAGCTGATAAATGTTATAATGTAAATAGATAAGCTAAATTGTAAAAGACTTAGCTGAAATAATAATTTTATAATGAAATAATCATTGAAAGTAGAGAGAATGGAGGTTTTAAAAATGAGAAAAGAAGAAAGGGTATCATTTTATTCTCATTTTGTTGGATTCATACTGGCTCTAATCGGCTTAGGTCTTTTAATTTTTCGCGCACTGGAAAGTCCAGGTAAAATAGTTGTAGCTGCAGTATATGGTGTTTCAGTAGCATTTTTATTTTTGTCAAGTTCTTTGTATCATGCTTTTAAAAAAGAAGATAATGAAAAATCAATCTGGCGTAAATTAGATCACTTTGCAATATTTGTGATGATTGCAGGTTCTTATACACCTGTTGCCTATCTTTATTTAGAAGGCTGGTTAAAGTGGACAATTATCGGAATTCAGTGGGGTCTTGTTTTAGGCGGCTTTTTCCTGAAATTTATGTATTTTAAAACCCCCAGGATTTTATATACTATAATTTATCTATTAATGGGTTGGGTTGGAATTTTTGCTTTTCATCAGTTATTTATGACAATGCCCACATCCAATTTAATTTTAATGTTTGCCGGGGGTCTATCATTTACAGCTGGAGCAGTATTTTATATAATTAAAAAACCAGATATCTCACCAAGTTTTGGTTTTCATGAGATATTCCACTTCTTTATTTTAGCTGGTGGAATACTGCATTATCTGATGGTTTTTATCGCACTCGGTTAATAGTTGATCAAGGAGGATATTGATGGAATTAGAAGAGAATCTGATTGAAATTATTTCTTTAAGTGGAGATGTAAAAAAGAAATTTTTAGAAGCTGTTAAACACGCAAAAAATAATGAACCTGAACAGGCAGAGGTAGTTTATGAAGAGGCAGATGATAAATTGATTAAGGCTCATCTAAAGCAGACTGAATTAATTAATCGAGAAGCTGGTGGAGATAAAGTAGAAAGCAGTTTACTGCTCACTCACGCTCAGGATCATCTGATGACAGCTATCTTGCTAAAAGATATGGCAAAGGAATTTATGGATTTATATCAGAGACTTGAAGAAAAGAAATAAGCTAAATTTTTAAAAGGCAGTTCATTAAGGACTGTCTTTTTTTAAGAAAAATTTTTTAAAAATAAAAGTAATTTTCATAAATAAACATTAAAATTAAAAGCTATTCAAAAATATATAAATTAGGTGGTTATAGAAATGTCAGTTAAATTTACAGAAACAGTTTTAAGAGATGGTCAGCAGTCTTTGATTGCAACCAGATTAAAAATTGAAGATATTTTGCCAATTTTAACTAAGCTTGATCAGGCAGGTTATTATGCGCTAGAAGTATGGGGAGGAGCTACCTTTGACAGCTGTATGCGTTTTTTAAATGAGGATCCCTGGCAGCGGCTCCGGAAAATAAGGAAAGGGATTAAAAATACTAAGCTGCAGATGTTATTAAGAGGTCAAAATATTCTGGGATATAAGCATTATCCTGATGATGTATTAGAGAGATTTATCAAAAAATCAGTTGAAAATGGAATTGATGTGATCAGAATTTTTGATGCTTTAAATGATATTAGAAATATGGAAAAGGCGGTAGAATTTACAAAAAAATATGGTGCAGAAGCTCAGGGATCAATAGTTTATACTACAAGCCCTATCCACAACAGTGAAACTTTTGTTAAAAAAGCAAAAACTTTAGCTGAAAGAGGAATAGATTCTCTCTGCATCAAAGATATGGCTGGATTGTTAACTCCTTTTAAAGCCTTTGACCTGGTAAAAAAATTAAAGTCAGAAATTAATTTACCTGTAGAAATTCACAGCCATAATACTGCCGGTTTTGCTTTTATGACATATTTAAAGGCAGTGGAAGCTGGAGTTGATATTATTGATACAGCAATTTCTGCTTTTAGTTCAGGTACAGCACAGCCGACGACAGAAACTATGGCTGCAGTACTTAAAAATAGTAAATACGATGCTTCATTAAGTGCAAAAACTCTGGAGGAAGTTGGGGAATATTTCAGGGAAATTAGAAATAAGTATCAGGATTATCTTGGCTCCTATGAGGTTGATCCACGGATAATTACAAATCAGATTCCAGGTGGAATGCTGTCCAATCTGCGCAACCAGCTGCGGGAACAAAATCAGCTTGACCGCTATGAAGAAATATTAGAAGAAATACCTAAAGTTCGTAAAGACCTCGGATATCCACCACTTGTAACTCCTACCAGTCAGATTGTCGGCACTCAGGCAGTTTTTAATATTGTAACCGGGAAAAAATACGGTTTTGTTTCCAAAGAATTCAAAAATTATTTAAGAGGGATGTACGGAAGACCACCTGGTGAAATCAATCCTGAATTAATTGAAAAGACTATAAATAAAGAAGAAGTAATTACAAATCGTCCTGCTGATAATCTTGAGCCAGCATACGAAAAAGCTGCAGCAGAGATAAAAGATGTCAGCAATAGAGAAGAAGATATTTTATCTTATATTCTTTTTCCAGAAGTTGCAGAAAAATTTCTGCAAGAACACAGGTAATTAAATCGTTTTCGCGAATATTATTAAAAGAGAGATAATCTAAAACTTTAATTATTTAATTTCTGAAAGGAGAATTTACTGTGAATGAAAAAATAGAGAATTTACTTAAAGAGATGACTGTTGAAGAAAAGGCAGAGATCTGTTCCGGTGCCAGCTGGTGGAAGACAGCAGCTATCGAAAGACTTGATATCCCCGCAATTATGATGGCTGATGGTCCTCATGGCCTAAGAAAACAGGATAAAGATGCTGATCATGTAGGTATCAATGAAAGTGTTGAAGCAATTTGTTTTCCAACTGCCTCTGCTTTAGCCTGTTCCTGGGATCGCGATTTAATGACTAAAATGGGGGAAGCTTTAGGAGAAGAATGTCAATCAGAAGATGTAAATATACTTTTAGGTCCGGGAGTGAACATTAAACGTTCTCCTCTCTGCGGCCGTAATTTTGAATATTTTTCTGAAGATCCACTTTTAGCTTCAGAACTGGCTGCAAATTATGTTAAAGGAGTTCAGAGCCTGGGGGTCGGAACTTCCCTCAAACATTTTGCAGCAAATAATCAGGAACACAGGCGTCTCACAGTTAATGCAGAGATTGATGAGCGCACCTTAAGAGAAATATATTTATCAGCTTTTGAGAGAGTAGTTAAAGAAGCACAACCGTGGACAATAATGTGTGCCTATAATCGAGTCAACGGAACCCATGCCTCAGAACATAAAAGACTTTTAACAGATATTCTAAAAGAAGAATGGGGCCACGAAGGTTTTGTAGTTTCCGACTGGGGTGCAGTTAATTATCGGGATCAGGGTGTAGAAGCAGGATTAGAACTCGAAATGCCTTCCAGTCACGGTGATGGTAAGAAAGCTATAGTTGATGCGGTTGAAGCAGGGACTCTAAGTAAAGAAAGTCTTAATCGAGCTGCAGAGAGAATTTTAAAAATTGTCTTTAAAGCTGTAGAAGAATCCAGAGATGATTTAGACTATGATAAAAAGAAGCACCATAAACTGGCCCGGGAAATTGCAGCTGATTCGATGGTTTTACTTAAAAATGAAGATAATATTTTACCATTATCTGAAAAGCAAAGTCTGGGTATTGTTGGAGCCTTTGCCAGAAAGCCGCGCTTTCAGGGAGGTGGAAGCTCTCATATTAATCCCTATCAGGTTGATACTGCCTACTCTGAATTAAAGAAATACAGTCAGGGAGAACTTCCCTATGCTGAGGGCTATTTGATAGATGACGATCATAATGATAGTGAGTTAATTGCTAAGGCAAAAGAACTGGCAGAAAAAGTAGATAAAGTGGTTGTTTTTGCTGGCCTACCAGATCGCTACGAGTCAGAAGGTTATGATCGTGATACCCTGGAGATGCCTCCTAATCAGAATCATTTAATCAATGAGTTATCAGATATAAATGAAAATATAATTGTGGTTTTAAGTAATGGTTCCCCGGTTACAATGCCCTGGTTAAATAGAGTTAAAGCTGTTTTAGAAGGATATTTAACAGGACAGGCAGGTGGAGGAGCTACAGCTGATATTTTATTTGGTCGAGTAAATCCTTCCGGAAAACTGGCAGAAACATTTCCTCAAAAATTAAGTGATAATCCTTCTTATCTGTTTTTTCCGGGAGAAAAGGATAAGGTAGAATATCGTGAGGGTATTTTTGTTGGTTATCGTTATTATGACAGTAAAGAAGTCAAGCCGCTTTTTCCATTTGGTTTTGGTTTAAGCTATACTGATTTTGAATACAGTGATTTAAAGATTGACAAAGAAAAGATTACAGATCAGGAAACTCTAAAACTAAGACTAAAAGTAAAAAATACAGGCAAACTTTATGGTAAGGAGATCGTGCAACTTTATGTAGCAGATCCGGAGAGTACTGTAATTAAGCCGACAAAAGAATTAAAGGAATTTATCAAAGTGGAATTGGAGCCCGGTCAGGAAAAAATTGTAGAATTTGAACTCGGTAAAAGAGCCTTTGCTTATTATAATACTGAAATTGATGACTGGTATGTGGAAAGTGGAGATTATGAAATTTTAATTGGAAGTTCTTCGCGAGATATCAGACTTAAAGAAAAGATTAAAGTTGAGTCAACAGTTGAGCTGTATGATGAATATACAATTAATACTAATATAGGTGATATTATTTCTGATCCAGAAGCTGAGAAATACTTTAATCAGCTGCTGGAAGAATATCTTAAGGGAACAGAGTTAATGGAGAGACTTGAAGGCAGAGATGATGAGATGATGGAAGCAATGTTTAAATACATGCCTTTAAGGTCACTGGCCATGTTTTCTGAAGGTGCAATCAGCAGGATCCAGGTCGAAGAAATTGTTGAGAAACTAAACAAAAAACTTTAGGTACCGGCTTTTGGTACCGGGTACTTGTCAATTAATAGAAAATTAAATTGGAGGCTAAAAATGAGTTATTTATGGACAACCATTAAAGTTAAGGATTTAGAAAAATCAATTGATTTTTATGAGAACATAGTTGGTTTAGAAGTTCAGAGACGATTTGAAGCTGGCCCGGATAGAGAAATAGCATTTCTGGCAGCTGTCAAAGGTGACACTGAAATAGAATTGATTAATGATCAGGATAAAGAAGAAGTAAATATTGGATCAGATATTTCACTTGGATTTGCAGTTGACTCAGTTGAGGAAAAGTTGAAATTTCTACAAGAAAAAGCAATTGAAATTCACAGTGGACCAATCTCTCCCAATCCTCAAATTGAGTTCTTTTATGTGCTTGATCCAAATGGTTTAAAAATTCAGTTTGTAGAAAATAAATAAGATACTATTCAGGAACCGGCATCTTTGTCGGTTCCTTTTGCTTTTAAGGAAGCTGTGATATAATTAAAACAAGATTTAAAGGAGGCGAATTGATGGAAGACTTAAAAAAATTACCAGTAGGTTTAAGTGATTTTAAAAAATTAATTGATAAAAATGCATATTTTGTTGATAAAAGTCTTTTAATTAAAGAAATTATAGATGATATTTCTGAAGTTAAATTAATTACCAGGCCGCGTCGTTTTGGCAAATCTTTAAATCTTTCTATACTTAAATATTATTTTGAAAAAAATGATGAAGATTACAGTTATCTATTTGAAAACATGAAGATTATGGATCAAGCTCAATCTTATTTAGATGAACAGGGAAAATATCCGGTAATAAACTTAACATTTAAAGATATTAAACTTAACAACTTTGATCACTGTTATCAGAAAATAAAAATGGTAATTAGTGAAGAGTTTAAACGACATCAATATCTTTTGAATTCTGATCAAATTTTAGAAATAGATAAAAAACATTTTAAAGAAATCATGACCGAAGAAGCTGGTTATATCCGTTATTCTTCCAGCATTGAGCTTCTAAGTAAGTTGCTTTTTAAACATTATAATCAGGAAGTAATAATTTTACTTGACGAATATGATACTCCAATAAATTATTCTTATTTAAATAATTATTATGAAGAAATTATTGAATTTATGAGAATGCTGCTGTCATCAGCTTTTAAAGATAACCAATATTTAAATACCGGTATAATAACTGGTATTTATAGGGTAGCAAAGGAAAGTATTTTTTCTGGTTTTAATAATCTCAGGGTTTCTTCAATAATCGATAAATCATACTCTCAATTTTTTGGTTTTACAGAAGATGAAGTACTAACTTTACTGAAATATTATAATAAAGATTCAGAAATAAATAAAGTCAGACAGTGGTATAATGGTTACCGTATTGGCAATAACATAGATATATATAATCCCTGGTCAATTTTAAATTATCTGGCTAATGATCAGCTTAAATCTTACTGGACAAATAGCAGCAGTAATGATTTAATCAGGGAAATGCTTGTCAAAAGCAACAGCGATTTCAAAATAAAAATGCAGAGACTTCTAATAGAAACCAGTATAAAAGATATTGAAATTAATACAGATAGTAATTTTAAAGATATTGAAAATAAAAAAATAATAAATGAAGGAAGTATCTGGAATCTGCTTTTATTAAGTGGTTATTTAAAAGTGGTCAATATTGATTATAGTCAACAGCGTAATCCTGCTGCAGAATTAAAAATACCAAATTTGGAAGTAGAAAATTTTTATCATGAAATAATAATGGGTTGGTTTGAGCAGACAGATCTTCACTATAGTGATCTGGAAGAAAGTATAGTTAGCTTGATTAATGGAGAAATTGATGATTTTAAAGAACAATTTCAATACATTGTGGAATCAACATTCAGTTATTTTGATGTAGGTAAAAATAATTCTGAAAACTTTTATCACGCTTTTGTCCTGGGGCTGCTGGTCAACCTAAGTGAACATTATAGAATAAAATCAAATACTGAAACGGGAACCGGAAGAGCAGATATATTGATTATTCCTCAAAATAAAAAAAGATTTGGAATTGTCATTGAGTTTAAAGTTGCCAGAGATAATACTGAGGCTGAATTGAAAAAAGCTGCCAAACAGGCTATAGGACAAATAATAGATAAAGATTATGGTGTAGAGTTAAAAGCTTCTGGAGTAGAGAAAATTATTAATCTAGCAGTTGTATTTTCCGGGAAAAAAGTTTATATTGAATCAGAAAATGAATAAATCATTATAATTGGAAATTTATTTTATATTATCTACCTGTTGGTGCAAATCCAGCAGGTTTTTCTTTTAAAGTTTATTATTTGAAGGATTGTTCTCTTAAATCACGAATTAATTATATAAAGGAAAAATAAGTATTTGCAAACTAATTTTTACGACATAATTTGACAAAATATTTTGATAAGAGGTGTAAAGATGGCTGACAAAAATAGGATATTTAGAATAATTAAGACTATCATGCTCTTAAATGAACCATATAAACACTGGGAAGCTAAAGATTTTGCAAAATACTTTAGTATTTCAGAGAGGACTTTTCATCGGGATAAAAAGATAATGGAGGAACTGGGGGTGCCAATCTATTATGATAAGCATCTTAAAGAATATAAGATTTTAGATAATTTTAGATTTAAAGCTCCTAATCTTGACCAAAAAGAAACCGAAGCAGTTTTGCTGGCTGCAAAAGAATATCAAAATCGAAGTTTTCCAATGAAAAAGGAATTAGAATCAGGACTGGCCAAAGTTTATAATTCACTGCCTGAGTTTTTAAAAAACAGCATGGGCAGCTACATAAAAAATTATGAGATTATTTCCGATCCCTTTGTTGATCTGGAAGAACATCAGCAGAAGTTTGAACAGCTCAAAAAAGCAATAAATAATGAGAATAGAATTTTAGTTAACTATTATTCAATGAGCAGTGATCAGACAACTGAAAGAAAATTAGATCCCTATAATTTATTTTTCAATAATGGTGCTCCCTATCTGTATGCCTTCTGTCATTTGCGGGAGGAAACTAGAATATTCCGGATTGATAGAATAAAGAATATAAAAATTACAGCAGAAGATTTTGTACTGCCAGATGATTTTTCTCTGGCTGAGGAGCTGGATAATGCCTGGGGAGTAGAGCAAGGCAAAGAAGAGATGGAAGTTGAAGTTAAATTTAGCGGTAGAGCAGCTCGTTTTGTCCCCGAATACCACTGGAGTGATAAGCAGGAGATTGAGGAATTAAAAGAAAATAAAATTATCTTTAAGGTTAAAACCGGCAGCCGAGAAGAGATAAAAAAGTGGATTTTAGGTTATGGAGCAGAGGCAGAGGTGCTGAAACCTATTGATTTGAGAGAAGAAATGAGGCAGGAATTAGAAAAAATGATAAAAACTTATAAGAAAAACTGATGTTTGCGACATAGGGTTGTCAGTGAGGGATGGTAAGATGAAATTTGAGGTGTAATAGTGGAAAAATTTATTGCTCATACAGAAAATAATAAAGGAGAAACTCATGATTTAAAAGATCATATTTATGGTACTGCAAATAAAGCTAAGAAATTTGCGGATAAATGGTCTATGGGGGATTTAGCATATATCAGTGGCTTATTACATGATTTAGGAAAGTATAGTGATCAATTTCAGGACTATTTAAAAAATAATTCTTCAGGAGTGGAGCACGCTATTGTAGGAGCAATATTTGCTAAAAATAATAAATCAATTAAGTTTTCAAACATATTACCCTTTTTTATTGCTGGACATCATTCAGGGTTACATAATCTTTCAGATTTAAAAAACAGCCTAAAAGAAAAGGCAAATAAAGATTTTGTAAAAAGTAGTATAAATAATTTTAGTAATAATATTAAATTAGATTATAAAGAAAATGAAAATATAAATTTTGATATTAAAAATGATCCCTTAGAATTAGAATTTTTTATGAGAATGATGTTTTCCTCTTTAGTAGATGCAGATTATTTAGATACAGAAAAACATTTTGACTTAAATAAATATTTATTAAGAAATTTAAACAATTATGATATTGCAGGCTTATGGAATAAATTCAGTAAAGATCAGAATAAATTAATGGAAGATGCAGAAAAAAGTCAATTAAATAACATAAGAAATAATATATATGGCTCTGTATTAAATAAAGCAGAACAAAAAAATGAATTTTTTAGTTTAACAGTTCCTACTGGTGGAGGAAAGACTAGAACAGGTTTAGGATTTGCATTAAAACATGCAAATTTCAATAATATGGATAGAGTCATTGTTGTTATACCATATACCAACATTATAGAACAAACTGCTAAAACTTATAAAGAAATTTTAGGAGAAGAAAATATTTTAGAACATCACTCTAATTTTGATTTTAGTGAAGATGAAGAAGAATATGATAAAGAAAAAATTAAACTGGCAACTGATAATTGGGATATGCCAGTAGTTGTGACAACTTCTGTTCAATTTTTTGAAAGTTTATTTTCACATAAGACAGGTAAATTAAGAAAGCTTCATAATCTGGCTAATTCAACTATAATTTTTGATGAAGTCCAGACATTACCACCTGAGTATATAAACTCAATCCTACAGGTTTTAAAACAATTGGTGAAAAATTATAATTCTTCAATTGTATTTTCAACAGCTACTCAGCCAGCTTTTGGAGATAGAGATAATTTTAATGGTATTAAAAATATAGAAGAGCTTGTTCCAGACACTGATAATTTGTTTCGAAATTTAGCGAGAGTTGAATATGATCTAACTTATATTGAAAATAAATTAAACTGGAATCAAATAGCTGAACTAATGTTAGAAGAAAAACAGGCATTAACTGTAGTAAATACAAAAGATGATGCAAAAGAGCTCTATTCTATATTAAGTAAAAAACCAGAAAATGTTTATCATCTATCAACTTATATGTGTTCAGCACATCGAAAAATTATTTTAAATGAGGTGAAAGAAAAACTAGATAATAATGAAAGTTGTTACTTGATTTCTACTCAATTAATAGAAGCGGGAGTTGATATAGATTTTCCACTGGTTTTAAGGGCAATGGCTCCACTTGATAGTATTGTACAGGCTGCCGGAAGATGTAATCGAGAAAATAAACTTGATAAAGGAAAAGTAATTGTCTTTACTCCTCAGGAAAACAAATTACCAAAGGGGATTTATAAAACTGCTACTGATAAAAGTAAACTCTTTTTAAATGATCCTGATCAATTACTGACAGCAGAAATTTTTCTAGATTACTTTGATACATTATACAAAGATGTAAATTTAGACAAAAAGAAAATTAATGAATCAAGAAAAAGTTTTAAATTTCGAGAAGTAAGTAGACAATTTAAAATTATACCTGATGATACAGTAAATGTGATAATTGAAAATAATGATATAGTTGATCAACTGCCGGTTAATTTAAATGTCATCAAAGATAAAGAATTTATTAGTCGAGAAGAATGGCGTAAATTACAACCATATCTTATTTCAATCAGAAAATATAAAGTAAATGATTTATTAAAAGATGGTATGCTTTACGAATTATTGGAAGATGTTTATGTCTGGACTGGAAAGTATGATGAAAAAGAAGGAATAATGTTAGATGGATATGAATTTAATGATTATATACAATAGGAGGTGAAAAACTTGGAAGATTTTAAATTTGATCCTGTAAAAGTCAAAGTCTGGGGAGAATTTGCCTGTTTTACCAGACCAGATATGAAAGTTGAAAGAGTCAGTTATTGTGATTTTGCAAATTAATCCAGTTAAATTATTCAGATTAAATCAGCCTAAATTAGCTAAAATTACAGCATAATTTTCAAATTAAATTAGTAAAAACAAAAATATTTTGCAGATTAAATTAGCAAGGGACTTAAAAATAAGCCCCTTTAATTTGAATAATATTTTTCACTTTAAAATGTATCTTTTTCGCAGGCTTTGAAGACAATTTCCTGGTTTATCTGCTCTGCTTTAAGCTGAAATCCTAAAAGCAGAGAATTAACTGCGATATTGTTAATCAATCTGGGTAGTCCTCTGGATCTCAAGGCAATTGCCTCCAGAGCCTGAGGTATGAATATTGGATGATTTGCTCCAGCAAGTTTAAGCTGGTGCTCAACATATTCTTTGACTTCCTCTTTGTTTAAGGGGTTCAGCTGATACTTCATGATCACTCGCTGATTTAGAGACTGATTATGATTTAAATTTAGCTTGGTCATAAAGTGAGATAAACCAGCTAAAATAAGAATAAATGGATTCTGAGAATCCATAGCAAAATTAAATAAAATACCAAGATCACTTAAAAATTTGTTGGGAGCAAGCTGCATTTCATCTAAGATAATAATCGGAGTAATCTTTTTCTCGTTGTAAAACTTTAAGATAGCAGCCTGAACCTGATTAAAAAGGTCCACCTTTCTGAATTTAGGTTCTTCTCCCAGGCCAATGGCTATGCCTCTGTAAAAATCCATTACTGAGCCTGTAGATAAGGGGAAATAGATGACTTTAAATAATGATGGATTAACACTGTCAGCCATAGCTCTTAGGGCAGAAGTCTTACCGCTTCCAGGTTCACCAATTATGACAGCAATGCCTCTTGTTTTTTTAAGATAGTCAAGTCTGGCAGAAAGTTCTTTTAAGTTTTCAGACTGGTAGAGATCTTTAGTTTCAATCTCTTTTTTAAATGGATTATCTGATAAAGAATAAAAAGATTTATACATTTTTGCTGCCTCCTTCAGTCATTTTAGCAAAGGAGATAGGATTACCTCTTTTAGCATGAGCATTATCAGCCATAATCACAGGCTCAGCTTTAGTAATGCATTTACCATTTTCATAAAGATAAATATTATCGTATGTTTCTTGATCAAAGCGGATCTTAACTTTTTTGCCAATATAGACAGGTGGTACCTGATAGAGTTTAGAATTAACAGATATAGTTCCATCATGTCTAACTTTTCTCTGAGCTCTTTTGAGAAAAAGCAGCTTAAGTTTTTCAGGATCATCATAGGTTTTAACCTGACTAATCTGGGACATGTATTTATCCAGAGGAGTCATCTTCAGAGAAGAGTGCACTTTACGGTGATAATCTTTTTCCAGCCACTTAAAAAAGCTTTTGTTCAGCTTATCCAGGGAAGATAAATCTTCATCAGTTAAAAGAGGTAAAAATCTTTTTCTGACAGTTAAGTAAAACCTTTCAATTTTGCCTTTATCAGCAGGTGAATACGGCTTAGTGTGAATCAGGGTAATACCCAGAGAAGCACAGGCAAAATGGAGATTATCACTGCGATAGACTTTACCATTATCAACATAAAGGAGTTTTGGAATACCTCTTCTTAAAATAGCTTCTGAGAGTACCTGCTGCACAGCAGAAAACTTCTCTGTTGTTAAGAATTTAGCATAAGTGATAACCCTGGAGCAGTCATCAATAAAGGCAAAGAGAAAAGTCTTAACCTTTTTGCCATCAAGGTTGAGATAGGGTCCATACATCTCGTCTCCCTGCCAGAGCATATTAACCTGGTCATAGGCAAAACGGCGTCTGTTTTCTTCTTTGCGGGGAGAGTTGACCAACAGGTTCTTCTTTTTAAGAAAGCGATAGACAGTAGAATAGGAGGCCTGAGAGGGCAGCATTTTCTTTTCAGTAATCAGCTGATCATAGAGTAAAGAAACAGACCGATCAGGGTGTTCTTCTCTGGCTTCTAAAATAACTTCTTTAAGTTCTGGAGTTAAAACACGACTTTTACCTCTGTCATTTCTGGGTTTGGGTTTCAACCCTTCAAAACCACCTTTGCGATAGGCTCTAACCCACATGGATATGGTTTTTGGTGAGTATTCTCTGACTCCATAATAAGGGACATTATGTTTTTTAGCAGCCACCTTTGCCAGATACTCGTTCTGTCTTTTCACCTGTCTATTCAGGATAGGTGAAATAAGGGAAAAGCGAAATAGAGCTATCTGTTCTCTGTCATTATCAGTCATCAAAATCAGCTCCTTTAAGCTTGAATTTTAGCATTTAAGAGCAAAATTGTTCTTAAACTGCTGATAATAACATTTTAATCAGAAAAATAGCTCTTTTCTAGTGAAAGCTTTTGTGTTTAAAAAAATAGTTCCAAAACTTTAATCTTTATGGTACAATTAAAGTGCCATAAAACATTGATTAAAGTGATCCTGATACTCTTTTGAGAGTATCTGAGCGTCCGAGCTCCAAATCATTTTAATTAGTTTTGTGGCTTTTTTTATTCTTGATAATTTAAAGGGGATCAGTGAGTGGTATTTGTCTCTGAAAAAAGCAATCAACCCAGGAATATTGCAGGTAAACCTGTGCAGATAAAAATATACTGCTCGTTTGTAAAGAAGTAGTTTTTTCTGGAGTAGATATTCTTTCATACAGCAGATAATATATTTTAGAGATCTCTGAAATCTAGGGAAGAGAAAGGCTGGAAGAACCGAAACAGTTTTGCCACAATGCTGGCATTTGTATCTTCTAATTTGTATCCAAAAGCATTTGCCATCGATGGTGATAACATAGCGGTGGTAAAATCCATGTTTAAGGAGTTTATCATGGCAGTGAGGACATTCTTCAGGGTGAGGAAAATTATTATTCTGGCCAAGCTCAGAATATTTTTTTACAGGTATTTTAAAGTCATGAATGATTTGCATCTGATCACACCCTAAATATTCTGACAATATTTTATCAGATTATTTTAGGAAAAGAAAGTGCTAGTTTTAATTTATTTTGATTAATATTTATCGTTTTCTAATGAATTAATTTGATAGATAACAAGTTATCAAGTAATGACTCCATCTGCAGCTCGAGGAATATTATCTTCAATTTTTTGGAAACCTGAATTTGACTGGGTGATTCAAAAAGTACATGTTTTAAACCCGATCAGGCATATTTCTATAAGAAGAAATGAGGTGAAAAGTAAAATATCACCGGGAAGTGTAAAGCAGTGGATGAAAAATGATGGTCATGACCGTTATTATGCAGATAAAGATAGAACCCAGAGGAACACTCTAGCTTTAAGGGATGTAAGTTATATAATTGAGGCAAATGTCAGTTTAAAAGAACATGCTCAAAATGAACATCCTGCCAAATATCGAGATCAGTTTAGAAGGAGAGTAAATAATGGAAGCTGTTATAAAAGACCTTTTTTAGGTAATAGAGAATTTGCAGCTTTTTTTGCTCCAGTAGATGGTTCTGA